>Ga0075439_15510_pt1 | contig 18231 bp, 14 predicted proteins | sample MintriSingleCell_FD_74264 | JGI IMG/M metagenome (GOLD analysis project Ga0075439, IMG submission 74264) | Marine eukaryotic communities from Monterey Bay, USA to study complex ecological interactions - Minidiscus trioculatus JGI Plate_4_G5... | ecosystem: Environmental > Aquatic > Marine >... | reverse complement strand
TGTGGTGGCAAACTACCCGAATTCTCTTGCTCGTGCTGTACTGAATGTATATAGAGTTGTGATTGTTAGTAGTAATTGGGTAGGATCTACTCAAGATAACAAGGTAATGTATGTAGAGAGAGAAGTTTGGAATTCTAATGGATATATATTCTGCACTTTTCAAAACACAAAAGATAAGATCTGATAATACGGTAGGAAATCTTGACATGTATATGTAGACTCCAATAAGGTGGCTTTTTCGAGGGAGAGGGAAACACTATCTTCTCAAAAGAATAGATACCTTCTACCGTCTGTCTTTCGTGACTTTGTTGAGGCATTACAATAAAAACTCACATATATTGAGCCCTTTATAATATTATATGTTTCTTATTTATTATTATTAATATAATTATATGTTTTCTAGGATGTCGGCAGCGGCAGACGATGAAGCCGGTGGCAATTCAACCATGAATGATCTTCAACAACCTACACAGCAGATAGAGGAACGATCACTTCTAAGTATGTCAAACAATACCCCAGCTGACTCACGACATGATATGTACAACAATACCAACAATGATACTAATTGCAATGGCAATACTACCAACAACACAATAAACGAACAACAGGAACATCGTCCATCATGGAGAAGTTCCGAATCGTCATCAATACAAAAAGAACGACCAGCTCCTTTAAACTCCACTACTAACAACACAACATCTAACAATAACAATGATAACAACTCACAACCAACAATAATAGGAGCACATCATATAAACGAACGAGCACCAAATATTAATAGACGATTCTTCCGATTAGCCGGACCAGGACGACGTGAACGAGCGAGGGAAGAACGTGCTGCTGCTCGTGAATTAGCTGAACAACAACAATTGCAGCAGCAGGGTAGTAGTATTGATGTCAGTAACAGAATTGACAATAGTAATCGAAATTCTAATGAATTGAATGAGAGTGATAATAGTTTATTACGTCGACCTATCGAACGGACTATACAATCCAATGGCTCCTCTACTACGGGTGGTGGTGGTTCTAATAATAGACCAAATTTAACGTCAGGAGGAGGAGTTAGTTCACGCAACTTTTTATCAAGATTGGGTATCAATACTACAAACACAAACAATAATGAGTTTCGTAATTCGAATAATTCAGATACAGTAAATCTACGCTCTTCCAACTTTACAGATGATGGTCATCACCCACATACCAATAATAACAATCATCATTCAACTAATGATAATTTAATATCAGCAACATTAGTCGAAGATACAAATGTAATCTTAGCCCAGGTAGTTACCGAAGATGATACTAATATATTAAAACCACCCGAAAGTGAGGTAGAACGGATAGTACAACGGTTAGAATTACGTCAACATAATAAAGTTTCAGTGCCAATGGAAGTGAAATATAAATTTTTAAGGTTGTGTAATGATGCCGCTTGTAAACGACGATTGAGTATGAATGACGATGGGGAGGTGAGATATGATAATGAAGGGATGAATAAGGGGGATATTGAAGAAGGATGGGGAGGTGAGATATGATAATGAAGGGATGAATAAGGGGGATATTGAAGAAGGAAATGGTGATGAAAGGAGTATAGGATCATGGCATTCTAGTAGAAGTTCTGATAGCTCTTCTGACGATAGCTCGTTACCCACATCTATGGAATCTAAACATGGACTAGATTCACACCATCCCGATAATAATACACCCCCAGATATATCTGAAAGTACATCACCGTACATACATCGATCAGATCTATTACAAATACGTAACACTATCCGCTTAACTGTTGAATCTCGATCAAAGTATCAACGACTACAAGATTCCATCAAAGACAAATTAGGATTCCGAAGTCATTCCAAGGTATTATTACATGTTTTAAATAGAGCTGTTGATATGATTGATGAAAGTTTAAGGGTTAAAGAGAGTAGACGGGGTAGTAATTTGGAAGCTAGTTGTGTTAGGTACGTTCCTATTTGTGCGGGGGGAACAATGTGCTTATTTGTGTTACTACTATGTACTGGGGTGTGCACATGATATGCACTTTTTACACATTTTTCACTGACTCTGCTCTTTCTCCCCTACACCACTGCAACAGTTTTGATGCTAGTCAAAGTCTAGAGAATATGGAACGTGGTCAACATGATAAGCGTAGAAGACGAGATTCCTTCACATCCTTCCTATCCAACAACACCAACGAAACACCCACAGATCATTATGAAGCAACAGAAGAATTTTACTATAAAGATTTTTCATTCTACAATTTAAAGGTTGAGAGTAATTATCCATGGATGAGAAATGCAACAGTGTTTAGTTTAGTTTGTATATTGGCATTTTATGTGTTTACTCCTATATTATGGTGTTTGATATTAAATGATGAGAATATATGTCCCCGCAATAATGGAGACGGGGAGGGTAATAGTAGTCATGTTTTATTAACTCCATTGTATTTTGCATCAGCTACAATGTCTACTGTGGGGTATGGTGATGTTACAGTCTTGGTGAATAAACAACAGAATCCAGTGTTTCAACAAGTGAATAGTTATGAATTGGATATTGAAGATGCATTACAAGGTGCCTTGTTTGGCGATAGGGATTTAACAGAGGATACCGCATACATAGAAGAAGACACTGTTGAAAGATGGAGAGTATTCATTGCAACACTCTACATGATACTATCCTTAATTGTTACTGTTATTGGATTCCGTGCTGGGCTAAACACTGACTTCCGTCCCTTCCGTGGTCGACTTGATATATTCGGTAATCGAGTATATCAGATATTGCGAGATGCCAAGGTTATCAAGGGACGGAGTGATAAGCATGAAGAAATGGTTAGTTGGATGAGATGGGCTAAGTTTTCACAATTGGCTGAATTATGCTTTAGTTTTCTAATACTGACATTGGTGGGTATGTTTGCTGTGCAGATATCACTATTGGGCGAGGAAGAAAAGTCCTTGAGTTGGATGGAGAGTTTTTATTGGGCAGTCCAGACGACCACAACTATTGGGTATGGCGATGTTGATACTCCGGAGAGTTTACGATGGTTTATCATCTTTTACTTGGCAATATCGACCTACTTTGCCGGTTCTTGCTTTGGAAAGTTAAACGAGCTTAGTACCAACCTCGAATCTATGCAGAGATTGTTTCTGTGGGAACAGCAGGAGGCTAGTTATACAATGTTGGCTGACTTTTCGGGAAGGCCAGATCATCGAGATGTGGGAGGTATTGGAGAAGCTGTCGATGAGTTGATGGATGTTGATCCTGAAATTAACCAATTCGAGTTTACAATAGCCTCGCTTGTATTGCTGGGCAAGATAACAAGCGATGATGTCCGTCCTATACTGGAAAAGTTTAAGAAGATGACAAATGGTACGAATAAGATTACCTCGGCTGATGTTGGCAGGTCTGGCCCGAATATAGATGATGCCGATGAGGAAGTAGATGTTGAATCCAATAGTGACGAGGGTAGCCATGCTTCAGATGATGACAAGGCCCCACAATCACCACCGGTGAGATCCTCAAGCACGACGGGTGCATTAGCGGTTGGTAAGCAAATAGCCAAGGCATTCCGAGAGGAAATACTGAGCAGTGGTACTGGCACCGAGCAGTATAACCGTGTCAACAGTACACTGACCAATGAAGATGAGGACAGTGTACCACCTGACTACTCTCATTTCCGCATTCCACGGAATACATATGCCATTGCGATTGATGACTCCAAAATACAGCGGAAGCTACTTGGAAAGTTCTTTGACTTTGCCGGGATCAGCTCTGAATTCCAAACCATTGTTGGTGATGGTTATGATGAAATAATGGGCTTTGAAGATTTTGTTGTTAACTTTATGGAGAACCATACTGATGATTATGTCTTCCTCATTGCTGATGAGAATTTAGATGTGGTGAATGAGAATGATGAACCCATGACAATATCTGGTAGCATGTGTGTAGAGAAGATACGAAATCGACTATCACCAAGGCTTGAAAGAAGAATGTTCTCGCTCATTCGAAGTGCAAATGACAGTTCAAGTGATATCAACATTTACAGTTCCAGAGCTCACGGCTTCCTACCCAAAGCTCCAATCAAAAGAGACACGGTTGTAGAAATGTTAGCACCTTTATGGCTTGATCGATTTCCACCTTCAGAGTTTGGCGAGTCGATGGGATTGTCAAGTAGTAACAAGGGCAAGGGCAGTATTCTCGGTATAGCGTCCGATGATATTGCTTGTACACCGTTTGATATAGCCAAAAAAGTTGAGCATATCGAGTCTTTATTCGAGAGTGATGTACATATCACAGCAACGCATAAGATTCATGATCAAATGCATGAGCTCAAGGGTGATCTTCTCACACTTGACTCGGAGCAGAGTGTAATGTCAATCATTGGTGATATCAACTTGATTCTTGTTGCACGATCCCCAGAGACTATTGTGGATAGGTGGCGTTCCGTTAGAGATACTGTTAATGATATGGTCAATACGCTTGAACGAAAGTTCAGGATACCAAAGAACACTTATGCAATTGCAATCGACGACTCCAAGATACAGAGAAAGCTACTCGGCAAGTTCTTTGACTTTGTCGGGGTGCCAGAAGAGCAATGTACTATTAAAGGTGATGGATCAGCTGAAATTCTAGGATTTGAGGACTTTGTAGTAGACTTCATGCAAAATCATGCAGATGATTATGTCTTCATTGTCGTTGATGAGAATCTAGATGTGGTGAATGAGTCAACACAACAACATGAATGCATATCGGGCTCAACATGTGTAGAGTCTATCAGAAAGCGGCTGCCTGATGAACTAGAAAGGAGAATGTTTGCCATCGTCCGAAGTGCCAATGATTCAAAACGGGACATAGAAACATTCGAACAGAAGGCTCATGGCTATTTGGGCAAAGCACCCATCAGGAGAGAGAAGGTTAAAGAAGTCCTCGCACCAATGTGGATCAAACGCTTTCCTCCGTCGGAGTTTCCAGACTCGATTGATAATGATGATGAGAGTTTGCCAAGTGTAGCAAGTAGTTCGCTCTCTGATGAACTAGCCTGCACCACTGAAGACATATGTATGAAGCTGCATGAGATTGATGCAATGTTCAGAGACAACCTACACGTCACCGATTGGCGTCTGATTCACGATCAGCTACATATGCTAAAAGGTGATCTACTGACAATGAACACAGGTGCTGCCAGGATGATCTCTTCTTTGGGAATGATTAATCTCTTGCTAAAAGGTCATACCATGGGTCTAAGGATGGATGCTGATGCCATACTTATGAAATGGCAAAACCTTCGAGATCATATCTTTAGTATCACAAGTTCTATCCAAGCTGGTGGGGGTAAAAGTGGACGACGTAGCCGTAAAAGTGTTACGGATACGATCCTTAGGAGAAACAAGAGGAGTATGGCGAGTTCCTTCCTATCAACGGCATCAAACGGCACTGCTGGTTCTCCATCCATGAAAAGGTCCACAAGCAAGGGTAGTTTGAACCAACTCACCGATTCGTTTGTATCAACAACCTCGAATGTATCAGGGCTAAGTGAAGTTACTAGCAAAACTGAGAACATATCAACAGCTCCTTCAGATAACACCAAAAGCACTATCTCTGGTAGAAGAATGTCGAAGAGATTGCCAACAAATACAGACAAGGATAATATATCAAGCTCGTTCCTGTCAGTATCATCTCAAGTATCCGCGCTTTCGGACTCAGATCGACATCCATCGGATTTGAACTTATCTTAATTGTTCAAATCTTGATAAAATCTAAATCCACAACTCTATTACTCTAAGATTCTATTATTACACATTAAATCTATATACATTCAGTACAGCACGAGCAAGAGAATTCGGGCAGTTTGCCACCACAATCTGAACTAAACATCTCCAGAGATGTATACCAGTTCATTCTTCCTTCTGTGCAATTACAAATGTTGACGGAGTTTTCAATACTCGTAGAAACATTCTCTCGCCGTTAACAGTAACAGTACCTGCAAATTGATAATCCCAAACTCCAGCTCCTTTCACTTCACCTCGTTTCACTTCTTTACCAAATAAGTAGAATGCCGTTTCTTTAAACATGACACGTATTCTCTTCTCATCTAATACTTTTCTATTGGCATTTAATTCAATTTTGAGTGGACCTTTCAATTTGAGAGAAGAGAAAGGAGGCTGTGAGCATCTTCTTCATATATCATAGAACATAGAATATCATAAGATATACAAAAGACCATGTCATATAATACATATACTCACCAATCTCAACCCGGTTAATAAATCTTTCTTCATCAAGAAATGATTGACTAACACTACCAACAAAAGGCCCTAACGCTCCACTACTCGCACCTGGAGATGCACTGTATATTAAATCATGTCTCCCCTGTAAATCAACCTGTGCAGGTCCATCATCTGAGTATGGTATTAATGCAGAAGCTAGTTCATCTATTATTGTTTGTTGTTCTTCTGTTAATTTGCTACCAATTTGTCCGTACTCTTTGCATTTGTTTATTAGTTTGGTTGCTAGTTCATTAACTTTGTCACTATTATCATTTGGTAGTTCATTTGTCTCTGTAATTGTGGTTGTTTTATCAGATGTCGATACGGCGGTAGGAGTCGATTGTAACACGCTACTACTATGTTGTTGTTGTCCATTGCATATCTTGTGTATCGATGGTGAGAACCCGAAAGAAGATATGCATTGCAATACTAAAATTAAAGCCAATAACGCCGCTCTGTTTAAACTGGTCATGGTTAGAGATGATGTAATGATAACTGCACAAAATACTATTGGTACACTATACTACTAATAGATCAAGGAAGAGTACACAAATACATACTTCATGAGGTGGTCGTCATTTTTTTGACCCCCCCCCGGGGCGTGAGGATACCATCGGACTCTCACCTTTATTCCTTACGGAATAGTGCTTATCGGCCAATGGCACAGCACGCCTTTACAATAATTAGCTGAAGGAGGACCGCAGCAGATATATCATACGGCCTACATTGAAACTACAACACAATTGATGGGCGGTATATAGGAGGATGGTGGCAACAGATATATCATATCCAGACGTTAAACTTGAAAGGTTTGCTTTTGGATCCTGTCACTCGCGAGGAGCATTAAACAAACAGAGAAGAACCTTAAATGATTCTTCTTCATCACACAAAACAACATGGGATACTATCACATCATCTGTCGATCCACAAACATTTCTATGGACGGGTGATTCGATATATCCGCCACGAGGTATCAAAGGCGATACACCGCTAAGTGTGATGCAATACGAATGTGAGTAGATAATTATGTTCATAAGAATGTTGTCTTTTGCTATACTTTATGCTTTCATACATTGGTCATATCTTATGCTTCCCTTGACCCTTTCAATGACCTACATAACTCCTACATCTTAATAACAATACAAGATGACCAAATGCTACACAACAAAACTTTAGGATATTCACAATTTGTTAGCAATAATGATAGATTGGTTGGAGGAGTTCATGGTACTTGGGATGATCATGACTATGGAGGAAACGATCGAGGGTATGAATTAAACAATAAAGAAGAAAGAAGGGATGCATACTTGAACTTTTTAGATGTATCAAATGACAGTCAAAGATATGAAAGAAAAGGAATGTTCAGTAGTATAGAATTTGGTCAAGATGACAACATTGTCAAAGTGATATTTTTAGACACACGATGGCATCGTGATAAACATTGCATACCAAGCGTCGGGTCACATCCTAATATTCCAATGGGTGCCTTGATAGCCTGTTTAACACGTTTGGTTACAGCCGGATTAGATCTCCCTTCAATATTACCAAGTTGGACATCATGTACAAATGACAGAGAAGTACTGGGAGAAAAACAATGGAGATGGTTAGAAGAACAAGTAAATGAAAGCAAAGCATCAGTTCATATTGTAGTTAGTAGCATTCAAGTGTTAACGACAAACCCAGTCGTTGAATCATGGGGGCACTTTCCAACTGAGAGAGCGCGATTATTAAAAACACTCAACAATGTAAAAGGTTTGGTAATATTGTCGGGTGACGTGCATCATGCCGAGATCTCTTCTACAAAACCAAAGCATGATGATAAAGAACAAATTATAGAAGCATCTAACGACGGAGCATTTGTAGAGGTGACATCTTCTGGTCTAACTCATTCCTGTGGCGAGCCCTTTTATGGACCGTTATGTAAACCAATACTAGAGGCATTTCCAACAAACCGATTAGATGGAGGCAATGCTAAAGGAGCCGACTTGCCGTCATATTATACAAGTCGGAACTTTGGTTCTATTGAAATCGATTGGGAATCAACAAGGTCATACAAGGTCAATGTTCATGATACTACCGGTCAAATAATGCTATCTACTCGAATTGAAATGGATACCGCAGCAAACATGTCAGATTTAGAGATACATGCTATTCCAAATTGTATTGATGGTCATCTAATACCGGTTTTGAAAGATGTCATTTCCTTTTACATTGCTGGGTTCTTGATATTTTGTGTATGGTACTTGTTTTTGCAAGATGATACATTGGAGAGTAATAATACAAATAGACAACTAGATAAGAAAACTAAAGAAACTTAAGAGACTTATTCACCACATTGACAAAGCGCCATGCCATAGACATCTTCCGATCCATAGCAGCATAGCTAAGTGCTATAGCATGCATGCAACTATGAAGATACCCCAAGGTATCCTTGAAAGATAGATTGCAAAAGTTTTCCATCTCTACTCTACTCTACAGATCATTATTACACAGCAATAAAATATTCTTTAATGGTGTTTAGTCCTTTGCAAAGGGTTGCAGATTCTACCCAGCTACTCATCATTGCAATACTGATGGAAACACTGTCAATATATGTCATGACTAGTCGACTTGAAAACGTAGGAGCAGATCCTCCTGACATATGGTTTGGTTGTTCAGAGGATAAGTTGTACAATTATTTAGAAGAGATTGTATCAATTGGTCGGTCAGCTTATATCAATGTTAACAAATGGGACTTCTTCCCTTACATGCCGTCGTACATGATGTAAGTTACACTCATTGATGAAGTATTTTTAGTCCGTGTTATGGTTCTCATATCTCATATGATGTATATGCAATACTTAGACTTCTTGGGGCGTTGCTTATATGTCAATGCCGAACAGCTAATGTGTCAATAGAACTGTCTTGGATATCTCCATTAATAATGTTGATGTTATCGAGTCGTCAATATTTGGATACGCAACAAACACATTTCCAACACATTAGATGGATTTTTTTTCTGCATGGAGAGGTTAGGGTCAAACAAGACCAAAAACTCTACGTAGGAATTAGTACAAAATTAGGATACCATAAGGATACCGGATTTTTACCCAACCATATCGAGACGATGCAAGCAGATATGAAAAAAAGTGAACATTTGTGCATTATCTACATCATCTGTAGAATGTGCACACAAGTTGAAATTTGAACTTTGAATCATTTTTGACTAAGTTCTGACGGGGTAAAGTTGGTATATGCCAAGTCACGTAGCCAACTTCTCCATGCAGGAAAAAAATTCATCATTAAATCCTCTGCTTCTAAGAGTTGCATCTATTGCTAATCATCTAAAGTGGATAACATTTGCTGCTGCGCTTCTTCTATTAGAGTGTCCACACAAGGCAAATTTGCAAGCAAATCTCCGCAAATTTGCAAGTTCCCTAGCGGTTTTTAGGACGACCGTTTTTTTGTGCCAAATTTGCAAGTTGCAAATTTGCAACTTTGCTTGCAAATTTAGGTGTAGCTTGCAAATTTGATTTTGGATACATAAGTCAAATTTGCAAGTTATTTATACCCATATTTTCAATGTTTACATCCGAATGAGGATACCTGTATCCTTCTCATTTAAGAGAGGGGAACGAAAGAATGCACACTTTTTACCCCACTAACTCTATGGCCGTGCATTTAACATCTTACAAACCAAGAGCATATGAGAATACTAAATGCTCACACGATCCATGATGCATGAGCATAAACAAATGCCAATGAACAATAGTCTTATAAAACATAATATTCTTCTATCATCGACTAATTTCTCAAAGACTATCGCTATCATATTCTCTCTCACATTATTTCAATACATCACTCGAATAACAACACCCATCAGTTCAGCCATCTATCTATCAGCCATCTATCTATCAGCCATCTATCTTATTGCAATTGCAATAAAAGATTACTTGTACTACCAAATATCATTATTGCAATAATACTAAATCGTTCTATACGATATCATATCTTCTTACTACACCCATATAATAAAGGTGAGAGACTTATGTTTATGTGCACATATGATATGTATGTCTCATATGTCGATTGTTATACAATGCCTATGATATGAATCAACACAAACTAACGAGTTTGATATATTGTCTTCTATCAACTACTTAGAATAAATGAGTACCGAAGATACTACAACAACATCTAATGCTACTAATAATGAACCATCTGCATCAAGTGTATCTCCTTCTCAAGATCAGCCTAGCGAATCATCTACCGATACTGCTGTAGAGGACAACAACAACAACGATGTTCAAGAAGAAGAATTCCCATCGGAATTTATATGTCCTATCGCTCGTGAACCTCCCCAACAAGGCGCTAGGTTTGTTATTGGAGCAAATGGGAAGGATGTTGAAACATACTATGTAGGAGAATCACAACGTACACGTCTTGTTCCTACTAGGACACCTCCATCTACTCAAGTATTTGAATATAATGCGTTGTACATGTCCATTGCAATTCAAGGACCATTGTATGCCCATAATTATGTGAAGCATGCAACTTCGGGGGTAATGATTTGCCGCACCCTTGCAGAAGCTTGTATAGAAAGGGTATCATCTGATGAACAAGCAATGATTGATGCCGAGAGGACTCGTCTTGGTTTGTCTCTTGAGGTGGAAGAATTAGATGAAGCAATTCGAAGACGAATGGAGGAAACGATTGAAGATATAGAAAATCCGTAAGTACCTTTATTGTGACGTATGATATGCTTAATATTTAAGTATGCTTCTAATTAATATGTCACTGTCTTGTTCCATATCGTATCCCAGTCATATCCATATTGATGAAATTATTGCTCCACAAGATTTGGAAGATGCCGATCGTCGTGCAGCAGCACCTCGCCGTGCGGCAGCACCTCCTCTAGATTCTTTGGACTCTGATAGTGATGATAGTATTCTCCAGGAAACTGCTGGTCTCCGTAGTGTACGTCGTCGACTGAATGAATCTCCTCGTGTCGCTCCTGCTGCCAATCGTCGTCGTGTTGTAATGGGTGGTTTCGTCAACGCGGACGGAACTGATATTCGCAGTGCCTTTCATGCTACTGCATTGATTGGAGTTCTTCAATTGGCCCGCGGTGCTCCAGGAGGTATTACTGCATCACTAGGGCATGGCCATGTGAGTAGAGTATGTATGTGTTTACTGTATCATATGTTATTCCATAAACAAGTATACTCACATATGATATATCATTCTTATTCTTAACATCTGATGAAAGAGGACCAATTGGTTTAGAAATAATATCCCCAGTCCAATCTTTGACGATGGTGGGCCTTGTTCAAGGTTTGCCTCAATTGCGCCACTAACTTTTGGACGTCATTTTCAAGCTGTTCAACAATTGGCACGCACCGTCATCAACAGAGATCATTCTAACGAGCTGACTGGTGCAGGAGGAGAGGCCCTGCCTGAATGGGCTCGTCAATTCATTCCCCTATTCGAAGAGCAGCAGAACCAGGAGGCAAGGAATAATAGGACGAATCAGGCAAGGCAAGAGAGACGGGGAGCTGCCCGTAGCCTTGTTGGTGCTCAGGCTCCTCTTGGTCCTCATGACCACAATCGTCCTGCTCAACTTCGTACTGAAACCTCAGGAAACAATGGTGCACCAGCAATGCGCCAACAAGTTGTTGGTGGTGTCCGAGAAGAAGCCGTGCCATTGATGGAGGAGAGGGATGATACCTCCAATCGTCGCCGAGCACCTGCCCAAAGAATTAACAACGGGACACGCCGTCGCAATGTTCATCTCAATGGCTCGTTCAGCCCGGATAATAACGATCCTGCCTCGAGATTTGGGCACATCACGGCAGCATACCAATCCTTGGATGCACTTACAAACGCTGTTACACAGTCTATGTCTGCTCCACCACCGCAGCCATCTCGTACTCTTATTCATGTTATGAGAGATTTGGATGAAGTTAGGGGAATGATGAGCAGGGTTCCTGACGAACCTACTGAGTTTCCCAACCGAGCAGTGTATAATCGTGCCTTATCTCATTATGCTGTTGAGGTAATGAGGTTAACAAATGATGCTACGGAGGATGGAGATGACTCAGATCAATTAGATGAATCTGATTCGATTGGGTTCTAATGTATGATATAAAACTAGGTATATGTTTGTAGAATTGAATTGAGCTTATGTGACTAATCTCCCCAAAAATCTAGCATATGATTGAATTTGTAATTTGAGTACAAGCCCAATTGACTTCTATGCTAGTTAGTTAGTATTATTAGCCAATAAAGAGCAGAGTATCCAATGACATACTAATTTAGCGTTACAAGTAATAGTTATACAGGGGGAGCTCCATAGTCCCACACATCTCCTAAATCTACTGCCGGCGGAGGTTGAAGCACCTCATTGAGAGGAATGTATTCTTCTAATGTTGGTGGGATATGGCCAAAGTATCTGCATCTCGTTCCTTGGAGGCAGTAGAAGCAGTTCTGAAGAAAGAAGGATACGAGGAACATCCGGCGTATCTTCACTCCTTGGTTGAAAAGATGCAATGTATGTGGTGCACCAAACAACCTAAAACGTATTCGATGGTCTGCAAAGATATGTTCAATGCACTCTCGTAGTGATGCCAATCTCATGTTGATAAGATGACGGGCGGTCGTAGCATCTCGGTATCGAGGCAGTATACAAGCCAGGACAGCAAAGATCCCGTCACAATATAGAGCAGGAAAGAGCCCCCCGATGAGTATACCTGACAAGATTGTAACGAGGTAATTGTTCAGTCCACTCATATTCTGTACCCCATTATCATTCTGTCTCATCTCTGTAACGAAGACAGAGCCAATAATTCCAATAGGTAGGTATACAACCTGAGCCTTGAGCCCATGACTTCGTAGATACCCCGAGTAGAATGCACGTTGTATATCGTGTGCATGATTGTGTAATCTTGTTGGTGATATCCCAGGACGTGCTGTAGGTTGAGCAAAGTCATCTAAGAAACCAAACGGGCGGAACGTATCAAAATCGAAGTGGTGCCGAATCAACTGTTGACTTACTACCTCCCCGTCAACAAACTGCTCTTCAAATATGGCTCCATCACCTAATGCATCATGTATTAATGATCGGCATGTATCTAAATACCTTGGTAGCCATTGCTCTAAACTAGTACCCGATATCTTGTTGTAGAATAAGATGTAGATATGGTCTATCATCAATTCACTCATCTTGGAGAATGGACGTGGATCACCACCAAAAGTATGGCGAGCCATTTCTGTAAAAGGCACCCCCTTAATCAAATGATGTAGGAATATAATAAAGCACTCTTCTCCATTGTAGACGTGACGGGATGGCGATCTTGATGTATCTGATCTTAACGTCTCTGGAACTCTCAAATGAGTGAAGAGAACTCTCAAATCGTGAGGTGATAGGCCGAACCAGTTGTAACATGTATCTCTTGATATCTCATTGATCCTTCTGAACCTCTTTGGATTAAATCTATTCCTTCGGCGTATGTAAATAGTAAGGTCTTCGGCATAGAGGAGTGCTATCTCACCATATGATCTAATCCATCTAATTAATAAAAGTAACCTCTCTATTTTTTGTTTGATATTCTTCATCTTGGCACGTACTACCGATATAGAACTGTTTAATCCATCACTAATCCGATCCCAATAACTAACCATTCGTTTGTAGTTGTTGTAAACCACCAAAAGAAGGGATGCGAGGGTTGCAATGTGCATAGCCCTAAGTACAGACATTATTGCAAAATTATAATATACTTCTTGCTCCATAAATTGCAAAGGAGAAAGTGAACTCGAATCACGATACTGAATGGAGGTATCACGTCTCGCCCGTCGATAACCATATTCAATACGCTCTTCTACATCGTTATTACCGCCTAATAACTCTTCTCTACCTCGGCGGGGCATGTGTTATTTCTTTAGTTTTTGTGGTGAATAAGTATGATGTAAGATGATGTAGTAATGTTAGATAAATTGCAGTAGCTGCTGTTGTTTATATAATATATTGATATAAAATATACAGAACTTGCCGTATGTTGTTGATATAGATATTATTATAAATCGAGGCTGATGGTTATATCTCTCGTACAAAAGTAGTTGTTTTGGTGATGGTAAAGTTAAAAGTTTGTGTTGTGAGGGGAGGTATATTGGTAGATGTATCGATACTATCGATTTGCTTTTATGGAGATGGAGAAACATGGTGTATATCGGCATCGGAGCATCTGATAGTGCTCTTGGTTCTCGTCTTGGTTTAATTATTGCAATAGTGCTGTGCATGAATGACTATTTTAGAGGGGAATTGGGGGCTAGCCATCCAACAAAACCACTTGCAAATTTAGAGCTACAACTCGCAGATTTGCACGCTTGTGTGGACACACAAATTTGCAAGTCGAGTGATTTTGGGGAACCAAGTTGCAACTTGCAAATTTGCCTACCGGTCGCTTGCAAATTTGTGTTTGTGTGGACACTCTATTAGTCGGTTTGTTTGTACGGAGTATGATACTTAAACACGGCAACAAACTGCATCAGAAGTGATATCAAATATCAATATGAAAGATATACACGACATGTAATGTACAACTAGTCACATAGACTTTTTTGTGACTTGTGACCTTGAGAGACCAGCGTGACGTGACGGCTCTCACGTTACCTATTGTGACTTTTGAAATCTGTACAAAAGTTCATAGTAAATTTCCCAAATACGGTTATAATACGGTATCTTAACGGGTTATGAGCATATTTTGTTTGGTCACGGAACTTCACATTACTTGGGGTTGTGTGACCAGTACTGGTCATGTCACGTGTACCCGTCACGAGGTTCCAAAGCGTGAACGAGCCCTAGTATCTTGGTCGTAGCTGATTACTTGGGGGATAGAACAAGAAGGGGTAGCTAGTTCGAGTATAGGCAGAGATGGCTTTTACAACAAAACGAATATGATCAAAGGGTATATCTTTCATCTCAGCAATAGAGTCTAAAGTGATAAATAAGTATTGTGCAATCAAACAAATACCTAATCTATTTTGTTATTCTATTCTATTCTATTCTAGAGTCTCCTCATGATCAACACAGCAGTACATACAAACGAGACTTTGATTCCTAATCATCCTGTGCAAATTTACACACAGAGGTCTAAACTTATTCACCATTGTGCAACAAACTTGAGTAGGAGAGCTATTTCGAAGGAGATGAGGCAGCTAACCAGGAAGAAGATAAAGAAAGACGGAGAAGACTTCTCCTTTGGACTCATAAAGTCAGTGAGTCTACACTTCATCAAATAGTAGTCGTTTAGTGACTTCAAACGCTTCCTCTTCTTGTCAAAGCGTAGGACTGGAGGTAGTTAAAAGACATAAATAACATTTGTTAGATAAAGGATACAGCATGAGACAAGGTAGCACACAAAATCCTATATCATTGTCTTACCTCCATCACCTAAAGCAAGACGATACTCCCGTGTAGAGTTTAACCGGTGCTGATATTCTGAGACATTGGAAGTGCGTGAAGCGGATACAATATTCAACAGGAAATGAAAGATCATTCCGAGACGACTCTCATTACTGTTATAAGTAACATCCAATGCTGACCGAGCACGTTGTCTACCGGCTCGATCAGCCTTGTGCAAACGAATTTGCATGCCGGTATGTTTATACCCATCTTGTATCGGTAGAAGAGTCTTGATATCAGCTGCGTTGGTGAATCGGGCAAGCTGTAGTCTTCCTGTTTCCTCGAGATGCTTGAAGCCTTGCTGAAAGGCCTGGCAGCCTACACGACCTGCAGAGAAGGTGAATACCCTGACGGCAGAGGCCAACTCGAGTCTTGAGTCAGAAGCGAGGAAGTATCCAGCCACAGTGGCAAGTCCGCCACCTAATGAGTTTCCGGTTATAGACAGATGGAACCTGCCTCCTCCTGTTAGCTCGTTACCAATCAGGCTGATCTTCTCCTTAATCTCATCCAGAGTGCTTCTCTTTGTGTCTCGTCGTACTCTTAACATCTCATCAGACACCTTGGATCGTAGGTTGATGAGCTCAGAGTTGCCTTCGTAATCTTCATTCATAATCGAATTGGGATAGCTCGACATTGATGTATCTTTGAGCAGACCAAACAGTCCCTCTTGTCCTTGGAAGACTAAAGTTACTGTCACCGTTTCTCTATTGATACAAACAGCCCACGTAACATCATCAGGATGTCTGTCGGCCATCCAAACTACTTCAAGCCCAGAGTCGAGGAGATTCCTCAAATTTGATCCCTCTTCAAAGTAGTCGTTTGACTTCTCAAGTTTACGTTCGATCATGCTTTCGGTAAGTGCCCCTTTACTCGAGTCTGCTCTACTAGATCTTCTATTGATACCAAAATGATCTGCGATGAGCATCTTCTCTTGCTGCAACAGGGTAGCGTCTTGAAAAGAATCCCGCTTTGCCATGGAGAGACGACGGCTTGACAACGCCTTACTCATATCGGCACGCTCCAAACTTGATGGTGAGCTATTTGATAACCGCCTGACTTGACGATCAGTGCAGCACTCCTTACGTAGGGACTTTATGATATCTTCAGTCACCTTATCAAGCTGCTTGACCTTTGAATCCTCAACCCAATTGTTGAACTCTTTTAGAAAGCTGTTTGTGCGATGAGAATGGTATTGGTGAGTTGAAAGTTGAAATGATACCCAGAATAAAGAGAAAGACTTACCTTGCATCATAATCCAGGGAAGCTTTTGTTGACCAGTTTAATGGCCTAGAGAGCTGTGCCTTGGACATTTCATACTCATCAAGCACGGTTCTAACAATCGCACCAGTAGTCTTGGTTTTCTTCAGGTAGCTGTCGTCGTTGGACACTTTCATTCCTCTTCTGATCATTTCTTTCCTTCGAGCCACAGATTGGTGACTGTTGACGTCAATATCTACCAACTTAACAGATGCAAATCCGAGTACACTGAGCTCACGAAGCTTTCCGTAGACAGATACTAGTAAGCTAATTGACAAGTTGTCCATTCCTTCTTGCAAGACATCTCCACAGGACTCCTTGAGAGGCGGACCCTCAAGAGTATCCACATCCATGGGTGTTGTAAAGATAGATGAGAAGGAGTTCCTTTTCAACATGGGGAAACCATCACTGTTACCTGACGAGGAGAGGGAACTTCGTCGTCGTCTAGGCCCATCGTTTCGGCTGGAAGTGCGGCTGCTGACCTCTTGATCTGGTGCTGATAGTACTGCACAGTCAGTTCTACTACTCTCGTTCCTGTTCAGCTGATCTGAACGAGACGGCTGTCCTAGGGCATTATTAGGTGTATTGGACTTCGTGCTTAGGGAATCTTCTCTTGACAACTTCGGTGATACGGCCGCATCAGACTTCCCTCGGTTCAACCGTGGCACGGCAAGAGAGTTCAAATCTTCTCGTTCTTCTGAGTGCGGTGTATTTGGTGACATGGTGCTGATAGTAGTATCACCTCTAGACAATGGTATCTTCTTCTCACTTCTATTATTCTTGGGCATTCTATTCGAATCCAGTGCGAGGGTTGATGTAAGAGAATCCCCATTGCTACTTGATGGAGTGTTGATAAGAAGGTTATCATCACTATTACCAAGTGTTGAATGGGAGTCTTCCCTCGGAGTTTCGTATGATTCTATGGGTGGATTGAAGTCGACACTCTGTACTTGAGTTATCTTGCCTTTCATCTCAATACTTGCGGTTCTCTTTGGTACATAACGACCAGCAAGATTACCACTCCCCATCTTCAGTGTTTCAGAAGAAGACTTGGATGTAATCGAAGGCTTGAGAGATCTAGGATCAAAATCCATATCATCATCCTTGAGGAGATCCTCACTCGAGCAGTATCTAGTCATGTCATTCAGTATTTCATCTTGTGCACTAACATCGCTTTGGAAGGGCGATTCGTCTTGTTCTTGACTAAGTCTTCTCAAAACCTGATCAAGCTTGGCAGTTTGTTCAACACATGACTTTATATCCCCCTTCTTG
>Ga0075439_15209_pt1 | contig 18277 bp, 13 predicted proteins | sample MintriSingleCell_FD_74264 | JGI IMG/M metagenome (GOLD analysis project Ga0075439, IMG submission 74264) | Marine eukaryotic communities from Monterey Bay, USA to study complex ecological interactions - Minidiscus trioculatus JGI Plate_4_G5... | ecosystem: Environmental > Aquatic > Marine >... | reverse complement strand
ATTGTTGATGTTGTAGTAGCAGATTGCACTAATAATAATGAAGATAGTTGATCAACTAATGAAGGAGGCATATAACTCAGTATATATTGAAATGATTTAGAAACCCCTGCCATTGGAATGAGGTAGGCATAAGTCCGAAGTGCATACTGTGGTGCATATTCCCATGTTTGGAGACCTGTTCCATATAAGATGAAGTGCAATGGTTCCCAATAATTATAAACTTCATCACAATCAGTAATTGGGGATAGATTGGCAATACTAAGTCGAAAGGCAATGTAAACGATGGATATAGCTGATCCAAATCTATAAAGGGATGATGATGACATTATACGAGTTGCAACAAAAGATAGAAGTTGCCGCTTATGAAACCTCAACCAATAGCAACACAAACACAGTAACACAAACACTAACACGAAGATGGGAGGGCCACCACCAAGGGACTCCAACTTACACAAGTAGCATTTTTTTTTCACAATCATCGGCTATGAAACATCTTATATTCAGCCGCAGATATAAATGTGCTGAAGGTTTCGGAAGGCGCTAATAGATCATGCGAGTAGCTATATAAGTAAAGTAAATGCAATACGGCAGCAGCTTAGGCACAATAAATTATATATTATCAAACTCAACACATTAATGGAATGATGTGGTGCTTTCTTCCTTCTTCGTTACTCATTCTATGTGCACATCATGTGTCATCATTCTTTATCAATAACTTTCCATCATTACACAACAACAAATACCACAACTCAAAACTTATATTACTATCAACAAGCAGTACAGACGATGCTACAACAACTACAAATGAATCATCAAACAAGAGAATAGTTCTAATACGTCATGGATGTACATATATGAATGAGTATCTATCAATACCTGGCAGTAGATGGGGAGATCCGCAATTTACGGATGTGTTTACAGATCCTGAGGATATTGCAAAGTATAGAGATTCACCTCTTTCAGACAGAGGTATACATCAGGCTGAAAGTTTATCTTCTAGATTGGGCAAAGAGGATAGTAAAATTATTGAAGAGATACAACTGATCGCAGTGTCACCTCTTAAAAGAGCATTGCAAACAATGGAAATATCACTCTATCCAAACCTTTGGCCTGGCAAGGTACCGATAATTGCACTACCACAGGCTAGTGAGCGGGTATATCTTATATCTGACTTTGGTACATCAACAAAACAGTTAAAGAAACAATATCCGATAGTTGATTTTGATACTGAAATACCAAAAGAGAAATCAGATTCATGGTGGTTATCTGACTACTCTTCGAACAAAACAACAAACTATGAGGAATGGAGACCGTCCAATGACGGGTGCACAACCTGGCGAGATAGAATCTGCATTTAACAAAAGAATGGTTTCATTATATGATTGGTTAGAATCAAGAGAAGAGACTATCATAGCTTTGATATGTCATTGGGGTGTACTTGAATGGCTAACAGGATATGATTTTGACAATTGTGAGATGAGAGTGGTAGATTTTACAGTAATGAAAAGAACAGGCTTTATGATATCAGATGACGAGTTCAATGAGATTTTTAAAGATGGGGAAAGAAGTGTCATTGAAGATACCCGGTGAAAGGTGTAGAGAAGAAAATGGAAGGGGGAATCTCATATCATTGAACACGGCAAGATAGTGATCAAAGAATATCAAGTAAAAATATGCATATATAACACAAGCCTCTCAATCATAGTCTAGACTGTAATGCAGTTGGCAAGGCTCACTCTAGAGCTGAGACTATAATAGTGAGAGTATCATAGACGAGTACGATAAGTGCACGTAAATCTACTCCCTTATTCCACGTGTAAGCATTTCAATTTTTTGCCAAACCATCACATAATTTGCATGCAACGCACATCATGACGACGACTATCTCTCTTCAAATGAGGGCTACTAGCCTTGCAATTCTCCTTATCTCATTGAATTACTGTCCTGTCAATTGTTTCCAAGCGTCTAGAAGTTTGCAGCCATCGCCGCTGCTACAAAATAGTGACGAAAATTGTCGCCCATCAACATGTTTACATCAAGACATCACAAGTAAGGCGACTACAGAAAGTGAAACTGATTTGCAAATCCGTGATCGTATCCTTGATGAAATCGATTCCGGTCTTCGTGCCTATACACAGGACAATATAGATCTATCTGAATATGGTGAACCAGAGGTGAGTTTGACTGTCTCAGACATACCTATCATATGTTCTCTAAATTTTGTACTCGTATTGTACACATCATATTATTATTATGTATTCTTCTCACATCAATATGTATACTACTTATATTTACAATAGGATGCACTTGTTGAAGATGACGATGATGATCCGTCAGCTGTTGATGCTAAGACACTAGGTCAATGGTCAGATGCCGATTTAGTCGATAAGTTTGATTATGAATGGGATGCCGATGAGGGCGATTCTGATCCTAATGAGTTAGATCCACAATATGAATATGTCAAGGAGACGCCATTAGATGAGGAAGGGCATGAAATTGGATACAATCCAATGTTTGGTCCTTCAAATCCTATTGATACTCGTACAATATTAAACCCACCGGACTCATATGTGATTGATGAAAAAACGAGAGATGAACGATTGGTACCCAAAGACTTTGTTGATGGTGATCCAGAAAGTGATGTAAATGCTGAGATTACCACTTTTCGTAAAAGTTTACAAGAGATTGATACATATGAAGATCCTTTCCTGAAGCAGGAGGTACCCAGACATACCGCAAAGTGGCATGGCTATCCTGAACAGTTATCATACCCCAAACAACCATACACAAACAATCGATTCACTAAAGACGAAGATCGAACAGACTTTGATGCCTTGGGGGCTGCTCGAGCACGTAAGGTAGCCGTGCAATTGGCTCGAGCTAAGAATAACGAATGGCTACCTGCTGGTACTAGTGCCGAGTATCATGCTTCGAAGGCGGCTATATATAAGGAAAAGGGTGTATTGACAGGCTCAACCTTACCTGGACAGATTGATGAGAATATTGCAAGGAAGATTCAACCAGCATTAGATGTGTTAGGGGATGTGGCTGAGCTGCTAAGCATTGAGGTCGATACTGTGTTTAGATTTCATTACCATGGCTTGATTAAGAACAAGCGTGGTATGGAGGCATGGGCAGGTGTGTTGATACGTAATTGTGATGTGGATTGTACAGGTGTTGTTTTCGAGACGGGGTTAAGAAAACGTGATCCTTACTACGACGGAGGAGATCATTGGTATGGTCCCTACTAAATTAAGGTGCCATAGTGTAAGAGATTAAGAGATGTATGTACAAAAGTAAATAGCTAAAGAAAGCTAGTGAGTTTAGTAAAGTTATAAACCGACCGACTTTGTAACTTCAAAGATCAATTATATTCACAAATCAATTTGAATGCGCAAGTTTTCTTTCATCAAACCTGCTGGTTTGAGGGATTTGTCAACGAAATGTATCTCATGAACATCGGTTTCGTCATCGTATGATCGGATCTCCCCAAGCTTGCCATTCATATGAGCTTTGTCTTTTTCTAAACCATGGCAAATCACAGGACATCCCAAGACAAGAGTTAGATCCTCTGGATCAAAAGTACTCAATTGATCCCGAACAACATCATCATCCATAATCATTGGTCCACGAAGAACACATCTACCGTCGTCAAGGTATCTCATGACTTGAAAGTTCATCAGCTCAGGTACTCCATTTCCAGCTGCTTCTTGTTCTTCATTATGAAACACTTCTACCCAAATTGCACACTTTCTTTGTCTAATTGAGTTCAGATCCGACACTACTGATTTTGTTTGGGGGTGCTCAGGACCAAGAAGTCGCTGACTGATTTGAGCTAACTCCTTCAATAGACGCTCAGCTTCAATGCAATGAAATGAACTCCGAAGACAATCTGCTAAAGTCTCACCGGTTGATATTCTGTCCAAGCTATTAGCTTTGTTCTTCAAGGCAAAATTGTACTGCTCACGAAAAAATTGCAGTTCAACCTTATCTCTTTCTACTTGCTTCAACTTGCGTTTCATATCATCTGAATCATCATCAACAGCCCCTCTCTTTATATCATTAATCCAATTCTCAGTCCTTCTCCTACCCGAAATGTCATCCTGCAAGTCAAAACATTCAAGCTGTTTTTCCAGGTAAAGAATTGCTTCTGAACGTCCTTCACCTGTCTTGTCTTCGAGGGAGATGCTTGCAAGTTCGTCGTAACAATATGTCTTTAATCCAACTAAGTCACCAAGTTGTCCACTTTCGATACATTGTAGAATCAATATATTAACTCTTTTGAGCTCGGCCATCATAATTGTATTAGACCTCCAGTCCAATAGAGTAAACGCTAGTTTCTTCAGTTGCAATGCACCAATATATTTGTATAGATTGTCTTCCCCGACAAAAGACATGCACGAACTTGCCATTTCAAGAGCCAGATCATTCTGGTATCGTTGGTTACAACCTGGGCATTGTTTCCAAACTTTACTAAGTTCATTAACACACTTCTCTTCTTTCGCCTTGGCATACTTAATGAGGCAAGAGAGATGGGCATAGCCTGCATCACTACCTCTACACGAGCAATCACGAATTGGTAACCCCCCCTCCTCATCCGGTTCATCACATAGACATATCCAGCATGAAGGATTCTCCTTATTCTCTTCGTCGGCCACCAGGCCGTTTGGTTTAGTAGATATTGGATCAATATCCAATTTGAAAATAACGGCATCGATATCCTTTGGAGCATAGCAAACTCGTCCATCATCTAATTGAACTTCATACGCCACTACTTCACTGAGACCTTCTGGATTTATGGATTCAACGCGGAGTTGTGTAACCGTTCCGGGCAACCATGAAGTCTTATCACAAGCATCACATACCACTCTATCACCAACGGCAAAACGTAATGGAAAGCAAAACTTCTTATGTTGCTTTCGATGAGATATTTGACATGACGCATTGCCTCATAAAATTAAAATGGGTGGTTGCATGTAAGCGTACCTTATTGATTACTAGGCATTGCATAAGTGGCATGCAATAAGCTCATAAGTTGGTATTAAATATTGTCATTAGATCAGGTTCAATCTATATTTCGATTGGTTGAGGTCTAGGGGGGCGTTGATAATAATATAAAGGTATCACAAAGCCCTGCAAATTTCTTTACCATTATAGCAAGGTAATGACTAATTATAGTTAGTGCAAAGAGTAACAAGCAATAAGATAAAGATGCATCATCAAAAGATTCATCACAACTCACGATCAGTATCATATCATGATTCTCCACCACGACATTCACCACCACATGATCCACACTACGCCTATCATCAACCATACACTACCTCAAACGCAACAAACTATCCCTGTCCACAATGTTCAGCACCACCCACCTCATTCCATATGGACAGCACCGCCGGGGATTTAATATGTACACAATGCGGTACAGTGTTAGATTCACATTTACGTGATCCATCAGCTGAATGGAGAGAATTTGCAAATACTAATGAAGTTGATACATCCACCAATATGAGGAAAGCCCGATGTGGTCGTGATGTATTAGTAGATGAAACTAAGTGGGTTGGTGGATTAATGCCAACAAAAATGAGTTCAACAGTTTACGCAGGATCCAATGGTGTGGCACGAGGTACATCCGATGAGAAACAGCGTATGGCAATAGTTAGAGGTAGGTTAAAACGTACACATAATATGATTGAGAATATGATTGAACAAGAACAGAAGGAACGGTATAGAAATGTTGTATTGGAAAGGAAGGCTAGGGATGCACAAATTGATAGAGGGGAAATAGAAGAAGATAATTCTTCAAATGACGATGGGATTGAAGTTAATGGGGATTATGAGGGACTAATGCGTCAGCGCGGTGAAGAGTTTCCATCTACAAGAAAAAGAGCAGCAATTGGGGATCAGGAAGAAGAAGAACATGCATTTATATCACTCAAGGATAAAAAGTGGTCACTTTCCGATGCCATTATACTTTACGGAACATTGGAACAAGTTCAACAATGGTCAACATCCACCCCATCCACAGCTGACGAGTGGACACAGTCAACACTAGAAACTGAACGAGCACAGCTTATCAAGAAATGTGATGCCTCAAGACGTACCTCGTTGCAAAAGTTACACTTGACTTTTACCATACTTGAAAAGGCTGCTTTGAAACTAGATTTGAATGGCCCGACCAATCCAACTTTTCGTGAATCAATATCATGGTTACTCAAGTTTGTTACCAAAACTGATGGTATACGTATCAAGGGTATATCATCTAGTGGATCGTCCTCACTGGCGGGGGTAAATACTACTGAGAGTGCCTTGTCGCTATCCTTGCTTGGAACTGGTTTACAAGGATTGATATCAACATCATCCGCATCATCTAAAAAATCAAAATCATCTCCATTGACAATGGAAATACACCGTTTGAAGCAATATGCCTCATTAGGAGCAGCTATATTATACCTTTCTGCTAAGCGTACGGGAGTTGGAAGAACACTGACTGAGGTGTGTTCATCGTTTGGTACATATCAGGTTGTCGATACAAGCAATGGTGCCAATTCTCCGAGTAGTGATGGACAACAAGTGGCTGAGGTATTAGTCCGGCCCAAGTACTGTTCACGTGCCATGCAAGAGCTGAGGACGGCACTGCCAGAAATAGTTGAGCCGATAAGAAGAGAGGGTGGATTAGCCACTACACAAGATTTGGCAGCAACTTTGCCGTCTACATCATTACCCAAGGTCAAGTTGGAAGAAGGTGCAGATCATGAGGCTTCAGTCAAGGAGGTGACACCCAACTATGGCGATCAGCTACCACCTTCTGCAGCTGAGACATCTTTGCCAGTACCCATCAAGAGTGAATGTACCTCAGAAGTCAATTCAGAAGAGGCGGCATTAGCTGACTTGATTCTTCGAATGGCCAAGTCACTGAATCTTCCTCCGTGTGCAATATCTGCCGCGACATTAGTTGCCATACAGTGTGTAAGGGATATTAATGCCTCTTCCGCTGTGCAGGCTAAACCAAGCGTGCAGTCAAAACCAAGCAGTAGTCATATCCGTCCTCGACAGAGGAGAAGACTGAGCCCAACACCCCTTCAAAGCAAGGATACACTCGAGGTTATTGCCGTCAGCTCAATACTCTTGATATGTACCGCAGGAGGTACAATGCAACGATTAGCTTACCAAGCATTGAGTAATGATACTGCCGCCCAAAATGCCTCCTGGTCATCATGGCAAAATCAACCATCATGGCATCGAGATATATCCCAGCTTGAACAATTCTCAGGTGTTCCCCGCAAGACTATCATTTCATACTATTCTAATACCTTCCATCCAAGAAGATCATACTTTTTAAGTGTGGCCAGTAAGAAGAGTAATGAATTGATAAACAATATCGTGACGGCTGTTCCATTGATGTCACTTAGAAATCTCTGAGTGATTCATGTTATATCACGGATTACAAAATAGATATGCGGAGAGTAGTGATAATAAGGACACTTAATGTGTTCCTGGTAGTATTTTGTTTGCATATTGCTCGCTATCTGGTCTTTTGCACAGTCGCCTCTTGCCCTAATCGGGTGAGGCGATTGCTGTATATTGACATTTCACATCAGAGAATAGCAATTGCTCACACACATTCTTCTCTTCTCTTTGTTACAACTCTTTATATCCATGGGGTGCCCGGCTTGGCAAAACCAAGCCAAAACGTTGGTATTGTGAGTATATGGTAAGTCTGTCTTTTGGAAGGTAGAGGTGCTATACGAGCAGCAGCTTAAAGCGGTAATAACAACTACCATCTATTAACAAGAATTGCAAAGTGAATACATGAATGTCAAAGAAGAGAATCATACTATTTTACAATCAGTCTACAATCATTATCTGTATATTACCATACTACATTCAAGCCGTACAGTATCATCTGCAATGTCATCATGCAAACATTCAAACAACATACGAAAGTACCTACCAACAGTGTCTTTCTCTTCTATGATCGAAGACGATGGGACGATGATCCGCTCTTTCCAGATTTGCTGGTAGAATAGCTCCTACTTGATGAGCCACTCTTCCCAGACTTGCTTGACGAGTATGTTGAGCTGCTCCTGCTAGATGATGAACAACTCTTCCCAGACTTGCCCGAAGACGAAGATGAGCAAGAATAAGAACGTGATCCGCTCTTGCCACTCTTACTCGAGGATGACGAATGATAACCCCGATGATGCTTCTTCTTTAACATTTTGTATCTTTCAGAATGGTCTGGCCAAATCCACCTGTAACCATGAAGTTCACGTTCTAATTCTTCGTCTGCTGATAGATCGTCCGAACGGAGAGATGCCCTTAAGTTAACGAGTCTTTTATCAAGACGACGGCTAGAAGAACCACTCTTTCCACTCTTGCTAGATGTCGAACGGGTGCTGCTACTGCTGCATGATTTACCACTCTTACCCGATGATGACGAAGATGAGCAAGAATAAGACGATCGACTACTGCCGCTCTTGCCGCTCTTTGAAGACGAATGATAACCCCTAAATATATGGTAACGGTCACCATGAAGTTCACGTTCTTCTGTTACGGGCTTTTCATATACCTCATCTTCGAAATATGTAGTCCAAGCGTCTGTTCTTTTCCGAAGTTGTTGTTGTTTGGTATTTCTAGTATCTGCATTAGACTCGGCAGAAGCCACAAGCGTTGGGATGACGAAAACGAGGAGTGTGGAGAGATTCATATTGCGTTAGATACCTATTGGGGAGAGGATGCTATATTCAGATGTTACTGTTAGAGATGTTATGAGCACACGCCTCAGCTAGATTGCAATCTACGTGCGTGCAATCAATGAAAAATCGGAACGCGAACCCCTTGATCTCTCCATTCTATCCGTCTCCTCGGAAGTGATAACTCGTGGCTGATACTTGACCTCTCTTGTAAACATATAATTATAGCCTTTCTTAGACGTTTATACTAGATCCTACCTGCTATCGGAATTTATGATTGGATTACGACAGATATAAAGCAGTCATGAAAGAGAATATACCCAAGGAGTCTTCAATATTGAGAGCAAGAATGGGGAGACAGTACTTTGAAGTTTTTGAAGTGTACACCATAGGCTAATGTTGAGCGGCGAGATAGCTTGAAGATGGGATAAGGCCATAAGTGAAAGATATGTTGCAATTCGTGTTGGTTAGTATCAGCTAGAATCCAATCGCGATTAGTCTTATTTCGTGAGTCGGAACTAAAAAAGATACGGCCGGTATCCTTAGTAACCACCTCTTCTCACACACTACCTACTTTGTTTATGCGCGTTGCAATGCATTGTTTTAATGATTTAAAGGGGTTTAGTGCAACAATTACACCAGCATTATATAAATAATTCAGATAGGGTAGTTGAGAGGAAATACGGTATCCCATCATCTCTTTTGATATTGCTGATGATGTCTTGTTGATGGACGATATAGAATGGATGTATGTATTGATGATCTAGTCATAAGAAATACAATAATAATATCACTTGGATAAAGATGACTACAACAATCAAAGGATCCATACATGGCATCCTTGACGATATAGTTCCAAAGACAAATCGTGTGGAGATGATACCATACAAAATAATTGTGGCTTGGAGTGGAGTGCTGACATTGGCATTTAATGCATGGCCAAAACCATTAATGGATATTAAACAAAGGACAAATGATCTTCCCGAATTTAGAGATAAACTGGAAAACTTTGGAACTAAGTGGCCAAAGATAACATTGGCATCACTTAATGATGATGTTCCTCCTTTGACATTAGATCAACTACGAAACTTGACAGCTATCTGTCAAGAGTTTGATTCAGAGTTGCAACAGATTGATCACATTACATTAACAAACTGCTCGGTAGTGTTGTTTTCATCTCGGAGCTTGGAGCATGTACTTTGTCGAGTTGATTATGCATTTAAAACATCACAAGATTTGCAGAGTAATGAGCAGCAAGCATATGATGAAGAATCATATAAAATTGTACAAAATGTCGTAGAGGAGACTCAACACCTTGAAGAATATTTACACAAAGTAAATGCACCAGGGCATCGATGGAAAATGCATTATAATTCTGCACATACAGAGTCTACTCTAGTTTGTTTCTTGAATACTGATGATAAAGCAACATGCCGTCTCTTGGACTTACTGGAGTCATTTAGGATGCGAGTAGATAAACTGTTACCAGATTATTACCATTGGATGTCAAAAGATTCACTACATCTCTCTTTACGAGCACTAGAGAACCGATCTAATCTTCCAAGAGATGATTAAGACTTAGCAGGTAGAAACTTACATATTCATATACTTTTAATTAGTTATTTTAGCAGTTGATCATCTACCTGCCATTGTCTTGCTACCCTTCATCCATCTAATCTTAATCACTTGATGGAACATCAAACCTAGGAAATACAGCCTTGGGTTTACTAACCTCTCTTCCCAATAATATCTTACACTCCTCCTTATCCAAATGTTCAAAGTCACGTTCATCCTTGGGTACACCCAATTGATCTAAAATCACATTCGACGATGTTGGCATTAACGGCTGGTACAGTATACCCACATGTCGCATAACCTCCATCAATACGTACAGTACTGTATTCATACGTTCTGTGTCAGTCTTCTTGAGTACCCATGGAGCTTGAACATCGATGTACTTATTGGCAGCCCAGACAGTTGATACCATATGTTGAACATACTTGTCAATGGCTTGTGATGAGATTGCCTCACCAGTCAACCCTCTCAATGATGCTGCCGTTTCGAGTAATGCTTTATCTTCATCAGTCAATTCACCAATCTCGGCAGGAGTTGCTTTGCCACAATTCTTAAATACCAATGTCATTATTCGTTGACATAAGTTACCCAATTCATTAGACAAGTTGGCATTCACCTTATATATCATCTTTTCATCTGAAAAATCACCATCACTACCAAATGTTACCTCACTCATTAAGAAGAATCGTGTCGGATCGACGCCATACGTATCAATCAAATCCACCGGGTCAATAACATTCCCCAATGACTTTGATATCTTCTCACCATCCTTCGTCCACCATCCATGTGCAAAGATACGTTTTGGTAATGGCAATCCCGCCGCCATTAGGAATGCAGGCCAATAAACAGCATGAAATCGTAATATATCTTTCCCGACAACATGTAATGATGCTGGCCAATACTTATCATAATTCGATCCCTTATCCATATTTGGATATCCCAATGCACTCATATAGTTAGTTAATGCGTCAATCCATACATACATGACATGTTCATCATCATCTGGGACCGGTACGCCCCAATCAAAAGTCGTCCGACTAATACTCAAGTCTTTCAATCCACCTTTCACAAATGCAATAACTTCATTCTTCCTTGACTCGGGTGCAATAAAGTCTGGATGTGTTTCATAATATTCCAATAACTTATCTTGATATTCCGATAATTTAAAAAAGTACGAATCTTCCTTCTTTACCCATTCCACTTCAGCACCAGTCGGTGCCTTACCATCGACTAATTCACTTTCATTATAATAACATTCATCTCTAACTGAATACCATCCTTCATAACTACCTAAATATATAGCATTCTTCTCAGTTAGTACCTTCCATAAATGTTGTACTGCCTCCTTATGATTTGATTGTGTCGTTCGGATAAATTCATCATTACTAATATTTAATAAAGTTAATAATTCTTGAAATGAGGCAGAAACTTCATTACAGAATGTTAATGGATCTTTATATCCTTTATCTTTGGCTGTTTGTTCAACCTTTTGTCCGTGTTCATCTGTCCCGGATAGGAAGTAGACTTCACGTCCTGAGTGACGCATGTAACGGGCTATGACATCACATGCTAATGATGTGTAAGCGTGTCCAATGTGTGGCTTGTCATTGACGTAATAGATTGGTGTTGTAATTTCGAATGGAGTGGTGCCGTCATCGAATGATGTTGATGGTGTGCCAATATCAGTTTGAGTTTGTGTGGATGTTTGTTGTATTGTATCAGATGAAAAGGCGGTATCAATTCTAGGCTCTGTTGTTGAGGTGTATAATCTAGATGAACAGTGTGCATTATATTGTTGCTTTGTAGTGGATGTAGTAGTGAGGAAGGGAACAAGATTCTTTGCAATATGATGTTTTTGTGCATGTGATGTAAACGCTCGAGTTACTGCTGTAGGCGACGCTGTAAGCAGAGCTAATATCATACTGTTGATACGCATCTTACTTTCTATTGTACTACTTATGTACTACTACTACTTTGGACTATTGCAATGGAGCTTAATTGATATTATGCTACCGCCGCTGATGTTACTACTCGACACATATTTTTAGTCAGTATTTGGCATCGTTAATCGCTAAAATTATATGTTTTAAGTGCTTTGTCAGAAAATGGAAGTACGTGGACAACAAACTCGATGTTTTGCACGCATAGCATCCTTCAAGAAGTAATACAACACCATAATATACAACCATGGAAAGCTTTCATTCATACGACGATAATAATACCCGTACATTGCCACAACATCTCATAAACTCAACTAGACCAATGGAGGAACAATCTCATTGCAACTCTAAAAAATCTCGAAAGAGAAGACGACCTTCCTCCTCTTCTTTATCAATTGCAATACCATGTCTTCTCTTATCAGCAGCAATGCCAGACAACAACACCTGTCATGGATATACCACATCCAAATCACCATATACTAAAACACCCACATCAAATAAATCACTACTCACTAAAGCACGTGAGATACGTGAAATAAAGAACACCAATGGTCCAGACCTACTAACAGCTACAAATGATATACTACCCTCATCACCCAACTTTGATAATAACGCACTATCAGCAGCATTATTCGATGATGATTTTACAACCTCATTAGAAAATTCTATATTGAATTTAAATAGTGCAACGAAACCCAATGATATAACCGCGTCGGTATCAAACTTATCATCCAAGGCTAAAGCTGAAGAATTTGATCGATTCATGGAAGAGGATAGTAATGTTGCTTCTTTGATATATGATGAGACAAAGCCGGGTAGTTTAGTTAACGGTGTTAAGGAAAATAGAGGGAGTGATGTTGTTGATAATATGGAAGTTAAGTTACAGAAGGAGGCGTATAATCGTCGTCGAATGAGAAGAGAAAGTTTGAAGAATAAATTGGCAAGTAGAAATAATGGGGAAGAGGTTGACGCAGTCCCTACGGCCAAGGTTACACACAAGGCTGCTGCCAAGCTACATACCAAGAAGAAGACGTCCAAGTCATCACTCTTAACAAAAGAACAAGAATATGCCTTGGCACATACAATCCAGGCAGGTACAAGGTTACATAAACTCAAGGCCGAGTATGAATCGAAGCATACCAAACCTCTATCGAAGAAACAATGGGCTAACCTTGCCTCCATGTCACCTAATGATTTACGGAAGCTTATTAGTGATTATCGATCAGCGAAACAAGAGTTGGTATCGAGTAATATGGGTTTAGTCCATGCCGTTGTTAAGAATTATTCAAGTAAGGCAAACTATCGAGGTGTGCATTTAGATGAATTAGTCCAAGAGGGATCATTGGGATTAATCCGTGCTGCGGAATTATTCGACCCTGCTAAGAATTTACGATTTAGTACCTATGCTACTATATGGATTAAGGGTGTATTATCAAATTCCAACTCATTAGATGATATGATTACTTTGCCCAGCCGTGAGAAGACATTAAGTAATAAAGTACGAACTGCATGGGAGGAAATAGATGGAGGAAAAGGTACCAAGCCGAATATATCGGCCTCCAAGGAGATTGCACAAAGATTACAAATGAAAGAGTCTGTAGTTAAGACACACTTACAACGTATGGCACGTGCATCCAACATCCTATCATTAGATTATCAATACAATGTTGGATCACGATCGGGCACTACCAACGACCGACAAGAATCACTTCATAATAATTTACTATTAGGCACTGATGCTGACTTGGCTGAACAGTTACAATTCAAAGCCGATATTGTATCAGAATTAACAAGTAACTTATCTGAAAAGGAAGTCCAATTAATGAGATTGCGGTATGGTTTGTGTAATGATGGGAAGGAACATACAGTGAAAGAGTGTGCTGCTATAATGGGAGTGAGTAGAGAAACGGCACGTCAGTTGCAACATAAATGTTTGAAGAAATTGAGAGAGGCTAGTAGTATGGAGAGTTTACAAGAATATCTTTTAACTGTGGCGTAAGAGAGGAGGTACTGTTGAGAGATATTACGCTAGCTATGTAAATATAGATCAATTTAGATCAAAATACACTCTGTTCTTTCTATACGTTAGTTCTCTAGATGGGATTTCAGTCTGAAGTATGATGAACACCATTCACCTTTGTCTCCTTCTACCCTTTATGTTGAGACTATTGGGGGGATTTCGTACTAACGGTATGTACATAAGGAATCTGATATGTGCTCTCTAGAGGTATGAAAGTAATGATCATGTGATAAAATAAAAGTGATGTTATGTACAAAGTGAATCTCGGGGTTGTTCGTGTGTCTGTTGTTTATGCCTTCCAAAAGCAAAACTACTTACTCAGACTCTATCTTGTGTTTCTATATGATGGTACATACCTAAACCAGAACCATAATCCAGAAGCACTTTTGCCAACCAGTCAGACTATGATCCTCTTGGTAAGTGTATCCAAATTGTTGACAAATTGTGATCCACACGATCAGCCCGAAAATATAGCCTCCAAGATGCGCACCATAAGCTATGTTGTCTTCTCTATCTCTACCAACGGCTTGAATGTAAAGCAAAGGAATGAGATCTGACATTATCATACTAACGGCTAATGCATTACCCCATCTTCCCCCCAACCTAGACCTTCCAAAAGTAAGACTGAACAACATCGATAGTGCAGATGTCGCACCCGAAGCACCAAGACTTGATATTAGACGGTGGAAAAGTCGATGAGAAAGCCGTTGATGTAAACGTATCATGTACCCTTTTATTCCTGACTTGTCACATAGTTTTTGCTTTTCCGGTAACCAGCAGAATAATACATCATTAAAGAATTGAGAGAAATATATAGACCCAATGTAAAAAAGGAAGAACGATCGGTATGTTCCAAGATACTGTAGAATCCAAGGGGCAAATAATGATAATGATACCATGTTTGAAAGGAGATGGTCCCAACTCTTTTGTGAAAATGCATGTGTTAGGACTGTGTGTGGACGTTGACTCCTAATAGCTGTTGTAGGATCTTCGATACATGTAAAATGTTTCCAAACCATGGACTTATCCCTACCACTAAATCGCCATAGCATAAATACATGAACATTCAATGTTACAAGTATAATCGTTGGGAGGTATAAGTTTTTCCAATGTATGTGACTGTCTGAAAGGAATATTGACAGCCGTGTTAGTAATTCAGATGCCGATATCATATAAACAATATGAAGGAATGTATTTCGAATGCGTATTTCGATGTCGATTGGTTCATTCTTCGCGTTTTGTTCAATCAATATTGTTTGTTGTTTTGATGATGATGATGATGATGATGATGATGATGATGATATAAATGCAGGTTTGTGAACTTTTCTCTGATATGACGGTTGTTCAATTGGAGATTTGGGAACTAGGATCTTCTCTAATTTCATCTGATGTTGATCATTCATCAATCTTCCTTTATAACTCTCTCCAGTAACAGATATAAATATCATGAAGAGGAAACATAATATTATGATAGCCATTTTCCAATACATTATTACAACCTCATTCCCCTCGAGGGTATATCAAAATTTCTACCACATATAATATACTGCTTTGAGATTATATTGCCAGTTGAAACTACAATACTTCGGCCGCAAACTTATGGCAATATCACCATTATCTAACTCTAGTTGCCCATGCTCTCAAGCCCGACTAAAATTACATATGTTTATCGCTAAAAAACAGATTTTGTCTTCAACTCATCAAGGTACGACGACTCTTCCTCTTCTGTTGCGGCGCTATTAACCTGTTTATTTAGTCTTTAGTATTCTCGGTATAAAATGGTTAAGCGGCGTCTGTCGGCGGTGGCCGTGCATATAACTTTGGCCACCACATCAACATATGCCTTTTCTACACCTAAGTCAAAGTTTAAGTCGGTGCATCAAAATTATGATGTGTTACATCGATCATTTGATATAAGCTGTAGGGCTACTATACCCCGTAGTACCGAATCCTCATCAACCATAACATCATCAAATGATAGTGGTAGTGAAAAGCGTAATTCTAAACTTCGTCAATTAAAGGATCGAATGTGGGTACGTGAGGCACTTGAGGATATAACAGCAGCCGAATTTGCAAGTAGTCTTTCATTAGAAGATGTATCCGAAGTTAGCAGCAGTGCTGATGGTAGCAGTACTCCATTGTTTAAAAGAGAGGAAAAGAAGAAGAAGAAACGTGCAGTTGATTTTGATAATGTATTGAATAAGTTAGATGAGAGAATTGAGGAAATGTGTGTAGTAACAAGTGAGGAAAATGCAGCTGAGAATGGTCAGAAATGTTTCGTACTATATAGGGCAGTAACGGGTGAAGAAGATGGTGATGATGATGATATTGTCATGGAAAATATGTGTTACACATTATCAGATGATGTTGGTATGGGTAGTGTGGTATATACATCTGAGCAACGTGAGGCGTTGTTAAATCAATTAATTGGTACACGGGAAAGACTTGTGAAACGAAAGGAAGGACGACGGGATGGATTAGGAAATGATGATAATGATGATAAGATTGAGGATATTGATGATATTCGCTCACAGTTGCAAACTGATGATATTCCCGAGGGTGAGAAGAGTACAAATGGTTCTTCTTCTGCTGACAGTAGTAAGGGGAAAGCCACCTTTGACCCTAGTTTGTATGTTCGGGAAGATGGCACGGTAGATTGGGACGGTGCCCTGCAAGATCGTGAGGCTTTGAAGAAGTTTGGTAGTGTGGTATGGTCCAGAATTAATGGACAGGAACCAGCAGATAATGATGATGAGGCTGAGGTACCATCCGATTCTCACGCACCATCCAAGGCGGTCACTGCAAAGATTGCTGAAACAGACGCTATACGAGAGAAAAGAGAACAGCTCGATGCACTTGTCAGTGAATTGTATGAAATGGAAATGGAGCATAGAAAGTTGCTCAATTCAGCGATTAGTGAAGGACAGGCAGTAGCAAATGTTAATCTCGCTGCAATCCCTGCCTCGCTCCGTCAGCGTATTAGGAAATCATCTGATGAGCTTGACAATAAAAATGCACAAGTTACATTCCAAAATCTAGATTATGAACTAGAGAGGATCTTTACATACTTGGAAGGTGAGCTGGGTAATACTGCCGCAAAGGGATATATTCCCCTGCAAGATAGATTAAATGTGGCAGAGTTTGGCCTGTTGGAATCACAGCTTGATAATTTCCACCATCAAATTGAATTAAGTGAGACTTTAGATAGTGATGTATTGTCAGTGGTGGCAGATCAAGTTGTTGACTTTAAAAGACGACTTGGTATTGATTATTATGTTACAGGATTGACTTGGGATTCTGAGGCTATTCAAGTTTGGCTTGGTGATATTTGGGTCAAGACTAAGGATGGTTTCGCATTCTATGTCAAGGGAACACAACTGTTTATCGATGATGTTGTATTTTGTTCGAGTTTAATACTCCGTGCGTTGCAGGGATATACATTGAAACCGAGAGAAGTACGAACATTGCGGTAAGTTTACTCGTTTGTAGGGTTTATTCATTAGGCCTACCAAACCAAAGCTCATGTATATATCTTATGACATCTCTTTGCAGACGGACGTTCAAAGATACAATCACATTCATACCGGTGGTGATAATTCTACTTATTCCTCTATCACCGATTGGACATGTTATAGTGTTTGGGGCTATACAGAGAGTATTTCCTGACTTCTTTCCCAGTTGTTTTACAGAGCGAAGACAGAACTTGTTAGAGCTTTATGAATCAACAGAATATTCGGCAGTAGTTATCAATGAGACGTGGCAGCAAAAACTCATCAGGATATCACAGGCTCTCAGGGTTCTTGTGATCAAATCACTGACCAAATTATATACCTCTCTCGGTGGAGAACCTGACCCTAAAGAGGGTGAGGAGAATGATAGTGACGTGAAGCCGTGACCTATGAGAAGTCGTGTGGGTATTTAAGTGTAGCTAATAATTTAAATGTGCTAATTAACATCCAAATAAGACCATATCATATGCTCAAACTCATGCCTCATAAACCACCGGTATGAATGTGATTGTATCTTTGAACGTCCGTCTGCAAAGA
>Ga0075439_15571_pt1 | contig 18278 bp, 19 predicted proteins | sample MintriSingleCell_FD_74264 | JGI IMG/M metagenome (GOLD analysis project Ga0075439, IMG submission 74264) | Marine eukaryotic communities from Monterey Bay, USA to study complex ecological interactions - Minidiscus trioculatus JGI Plate_4_G5... | ecosystem: Environmental > Aquatic > Marine >... | reverse complement strand
GCAAATCAAAAATTAGCCGCCCAAGATAAGCTCTAGCCTTCTACGAAGCCTGGATTAGGTACACTCATTATACACTCTCATAAAAAGATACCATCATCAAAATGACATAAGTGGTGTATGTGACAAATCTAATTGTCTTACGTCTCACATAAGTTTTACTCAACACAAGAGCATCAAGTAGTGGAGTTAACTTCAACTCTTCTCATAATTTGGGCTGATTAACTTGGGGTGAGAGATTGAGTGTAGAAGAGAGAGTTGAGGTTGAGAATAGAAGCGGCAAGGTTAAGACAATATCCACTTCAATATCACAACTAAAATTCTATCTATTCTGTCCATACTCGAGTTAGTATTAGTATTGTCATTAATATATAACACTATCTTCCTCTTCTTCTTCTTCTTCTTCTTATATTCTACTCTTCTGTTCATCAAGGACATAAAGCACATACCGATACTATGACCAAACCTGTGATGACTAAGGAATACGAATCGATGTTTAATGTTCTTCAGCAGATTCAAGTTCCGACAAAGACTGCCTCTCCTACTCTAAATAACCAGCAATGTAAAGAGATCGACATCAGAAAGTTCAATGTAGATGACCTCAAGTTATTAAAGAAACAGGATCCATTTCTCTATTACTCGATACCTGCTGTGAACAAAGCAAAACTAACTAGCAAGACTGTCGATCATAATAAAGTACTTCAAGATGCTGTTCAATATCCATCGACAAATGCTTTAGTATCAAGAAGATCTCGAGTATCAACCGAATGTCATGCCGCTTTAACATTTGAAGACCTCTACATGTAGATGACGAAGAGGAGCTCTGGAAGATGGGTGGCGGTAACAAGAAGAAGTTCGTCCTTGTAGTGTTATGTCGCTGGAAGACAGTTGATAGTTGTAGTTGTAGTGGTAGAAAAGTGTATTATTATATCAATAAGTGTATTGTTATATTGTATTGATAGGTTGTAGATAATAGCCAAACTAAAGTGAAGTTTATATTCATGCCACTCATACAATAGTATGATATTGATATGTGTTGTTAATATGATAATAAGTATAATACTACTTTGCTCAGCTGAGGACATTTCTAATCGATATTCATTATATGCAGTATAGGTTGCCGTGTCGCCATAACGAAGAGAAGTATGATATACTACTGCCCCTTGTCCTCTTCTTGGTCTAGATGGTAGTGGAAGACAGCTTCGCCAATGGTATGCTCTAATAGTAGATTCGCTCATCATGTTTAGCAGCCTCGTCCCTCTGATCACTCTGAATCTCATCTAGATATACTTGATAAAGTCGTAGAGCTTTTGTATAATCATCTTTTGTCGCTTGTCCATCCTTGAATAGTGTTTTGATTCCATGCAAAGATTTGGTAGACCCATCTTTAACTGCAATCATATAATGTTTCAATGCATTATCTATATTGCCTCTATTCTTCTCGACTGCACCTAGATTGTGCCTTGCCATTGCATCCCCTTTTATAGCTGCAAACTCCCAATAATGTTGAGCTTTCTTTATATCCCTTTGCACGCCATTACCAATATAATAAGCATTACCAATATTGTGATATGCTGACGCGTTACCAAGCTCTCCTGCCCGATGCCAAAGTTCCAATGCCTTGGCAGTATTTTTCGGTAAACCATGTAACCCATCGGCATGAAGACATCCTTGGCCATATACTGCTAAAGCATCTTCGGCCTTAATCCTTTTTTTCATTCTTCCAATGATCTCCTCATCTGAAGTAGGTGCGGGAGTCCTACAAAATGGACACAGATCACCCAATCTTATGTTTACATGGATGCACCCATTGCATATATCTTTTCCACAACATGAATTATATCTGTACCCTGTCCACAGTGATGGCATTCGTAGGAAACAGATTGGGCAATCGTCTACCTGTGGCGGTTGTTCGAATAGAGCTTCATCGTGTAATTCAGCTACTCTTTTCTCACATTGCTTTTTATGCTTTGATCGATTCTTTTTCTTACATGCGGCATTGCAATATTTCACTGAGTTACATTTGTTACATGTGTTCATATCGTTATCACTACCCTCCTTGCCACAGCAAGCACATATCGATAATGTATTGTTGAGTGATGTTGATGTATTAGAAAATCCATCATCGACTTTTAATGATTGTAGCTTTTCTATTATTGGCTTATCGTCTCCGCAGCCAGCTGCCGATTCAGCATCATTAATCTCAGGCATAATATATGCACTGTATGGTTGGTATTATTATGATCTATTATATCTCGGCGGCCTAGAGTTATTCACTACCGTCATCTTAATTGCGGTATAATAAATGAAAATGTTTTATGTTTTGATGCTAATGAAAAAAATCTTAGCGATATCGCCAAGATACCCTTTTTCTACGAATTCCTACTATAGAGAGCGATTCAAAAGCGATACATAGTATCGCTTAAAATAAAGGTTTTAAGGTTGTACATAGGGGGACAACATCCTTCTATTACTTTTGTCGACGATAATATAATAATTATGCCATTAGTATTTGATGGTATTCACCGTGCCGACGAGAAGATGAGTGGTGAGTCGTCCTCTACTGTCGCCACCAACAGCAACCAATCAAAATCGTTGACAACTGCCAATCATCGTGATAATACCATGACATCAACAGATATTTGCAACGACAACAACCAAGCAGTCTAAATCTACACGGCAGTATAAATCAAGGAATAATAATAAAGATATTATAGCTGATAGTATTAAAGATTCTAAATCTAAATCTACTCCGGCATCATCGTCTACCAATACAACAAATTGCAAAGCAACAACTTCTTCTTCCTCATCCTCAATGGCGAGTAGCAATTCCAACAGAAGACAGTCTATCCACCGTTCTGTCAAATCTACCAAACAACCGCAAATATCAGCATCAAATAAATCTACTGCCGCCGCATCTACTAGCAATATAAATACAAATAGCACCTCAACATTGCAAACTACCACTACATCCCCCAATCAACAACAAGAACAATACCAAGAGAATGATACATTCCTATCCCTAAGCAATTCAACCTACAAATCAGTATTATATACACATTTTCAACAAATGAATAATAATGATACACGAGAAGAGGAGAAACGTATGGCAACTAAAATTACAAATATGTTCAAGAAGAATGGTGGACGCTTTTATAAAAAGAGTGGACGGGGAAATGTACAGAAGGATATGACGTTTGTTCAAGTTGATGAGGATGCTGCTTTGAGAAGTGAGTAGTATGCTAGCTTGTTTGTTTTTATTTGGTATTGTTTGTATTTTGGTATTGTTGATTGTATACTCATCCTTATCTCCTCATCTTTATCTGATACATAGAAATCCAAGATGATATTAGACGAAGGAGGGAGAATGCTCAACATTGGCAACATCAACAAACTAGTATCTCCCCATCCGACGAGGTAGATATCCCTTCCTCTCCATCCATCTCAACATCACAAACCAAAACGGATAAAAAGAAGAAGAGCAGTAAGAAGAGTATTTCGATTGTCCGTAGGGAAGCTTCAAAGTTAGGATGGGAAAGTCGGAGGAAGAAATCCGATCAATTGAATCATGATGAGGAGGATATGGCAGTGGATGAGGATGATTCAACAGTCAAGGGTCTTCCATCAAAGAATATCGATGATTCAATATCGAGTGTAAATGAAGATTCTACAGCCGAGATGTCTATTGAGGTTGAGAAGAAGAGCTCCACGACCCCTCCCAATGTTGTTGTCGTGAAGGAGAAGGAGATTAAGAAGAGAGAATCCAAAGCTCGTACTGTCAAGTTATCACATCCACATGCCTCCGATGCCAAAGCTCAGTCATCCACTACAACGTCTTCTACTGCTATGGTAAAGATGGAAAGGAAGAAGTCTAAAACTCCTGTGAAGAAGACGAAGAAGAGTGTCAAACCTCGTGCTGGTTCGTCACGACAACAACGTCAGAACACTACCACAATCAGAGCAGCTCGACCATCAGAGAAGAAACAAGCTGATGCACAACAGGTAACTAAATCAAATGGCATGACAGAGTGGCAATGTCCTAAATGTTCGAAGAAGTTTGCATGGAAAAGTCCACAGTGTGCCGGTGCTTGTATTAGCAATCATATGAGGAACTCTCATGGTATTACTTTGCCCACCATGAAGGAGTTGTCACAAAAGAAGAAGAAGACGAAGAAGAAGAAGTCGTCGGTTGCTGTGAAGTCTTCTTCTACCCGTCGTGTGGTTGGTGGTGCAAGTAGGCCATCGAGAAGTAGTACTTCAGTTCGTACTTCAGCTTCCTCTTCTTCTTTATCGGGTACCAAACAACAACCTAAACAACAGGAGAAGACAAGGCCGAAGCGTGGGCGTGAGTCGTCTGCAAAGAAGGCAAGTGTTACATTTGATTCTGATATCCAAAGTTATTTGGGAGAGGAACCCGTCAAGAAGAAGAGAAAGAGTGATGCTAGTAGCAGTCGTACTAGAGGTCAGAAGAAGACGTCTGTTAAAGGCAATACACCCTCCCGAGCAGTAGCATCCAAGTCAAAACGAGCAGCTTCATCTCGTCGTCAATCGTCCAAGACAACAAACCAAGTAACCCCATCCAGTGTTAAAAAGACCAACACTCCTGGTTCCACCACTAGCTCTCTCGTCGTTATTGAAAGTGCTAGCAGTAGTGCCAAGAAGAGTGGAACCAACAACAAGTTGAACTTTGCACAAAAATTGCATGCCATGATTATGGATGCTGACGAGAATCACCCCGATACACTCTGTTGGAATGAGGAAGGAGATTCGTTTATTGTCAAGGAGAGGGTAAGTGATGGCGTTGTGGTGGTGCTTTTTTTTACTGTGTTGTATACCCCTTCTTCTAATCTACTCCTCTCTAATCAATCTCAAACTAGGACACGCCGTTGCAGCCTCTGCTAAGTCGATACTTTCGAACTGCCAAATATACTTCTCTATATCGTAGTCTTACCAACTACGGCTTTGTTGCCGATTACATTAAGATTCAGGAGTGAGTAGTCTTCTCCTTATCTTCTTATTGAGCTATTGCTATGACTTATTTCTCTTACTTTCTACTTTTCTCTTCTTATTTCATCCTACTCAATAGGAAAGATGTAGTCTGTTTCATGCGTGAGGACTTTACTCGTGACAGTACACCGACTGAACTGTCATGTTTCACGAAGGATAAGAGTACCACGGCTGAGAAGCTTGTATCGATAAAGGAAGAAGTATCTATTGACTCTCGTCGATCAGTACCCAAGCGAAAGGCATTTACGAATGCGTGCGGTGTGATTCAGGGTGCCATGACTGAAGAAGATTATGATACCTCACCTACCAAAGAAGAAGAAGAGGAGAATGGTGTGGTGTTTGAGATTGGACAAAGAGTTGAAGCTCGATACAGAGGTCAGGGTCGAAGGTGGTACAAAGGCACAGTTGTTGCTTCTCTCGGCAATGGCTTGTATAATATCGATTATGATGATGGTGATAGTGATAGAAGCTTGTCTTCAGATGCCATTCGAGTCAGGATGTCTCGTCGAAAGAAGGTACCCAAGAAGACGCCCAAGAAGCAGCAACAGAAGCAGCAGCCTTGTATTGGAGAGGATGATGACACGATGATGATTAATACTTTCAACAATAATACACAGCAACAGTCAGCTCCGTTACTCAATGAGCGACAAAGAATCATCTTTGATTTAGTACGTGGCAAAGAAGATGAGAATGATGATTCCGTCGACAAGGAGAATACCAACAAGGCTGGAGCTAGTTTGTTTTCTCCCATCAAGACTAAGCGTGTCACCTTTGCAAACTCACCGTCCACCAGTATGGAAGAAGAAGAACGAGGAGTAGTTCAAGAGAAGACTGAGTTCGAAGTAGTGAATGATAATTCATTCTCACCAATCAAGTCGTTCGACCAAGTCAAGTCAAAGGATATCTACTCCAGACCTCCGACAAGTTTAGACACTTCTTCACTTGCAAAGAGTACTACTCAAACATTACCATCGCCTACACAAGTTACCATTAGTAGCAAAAGTCAAGCAGTGAAGAAGGAACAAGTGCAACCCTTTGTTTTAGTCAAGGTTGGAGTAATTAACAATGAAGTAGTAATGCCACCGAGTAAAGACGACGATGATATTTCTTTACAACAAGAAGATGACACAACTGATACATTTCAAGGACTACTTTCACCGGAGTCAGATAGTAACACTCCATCTTCCAAGGATCCAGGTGATGATTTGTTCCAATTCAACTGGGATGGTTGTGCAACCACTTCTGATGATTTCCTTGCCGACGAGATTGGCCATGATTTGTTCAGTACAACAAACAGGATGACATCTAGTCGTCGAGGAACATACGCTAGCGGTCGAGGAACAATGTATTCTAGCTATCCTAGTGGTCATGGAAAGGCAAGGACGAGTAGTAGTTGGGAAAAGATTAGACTTTAGGTTCTACAACTTGAGGTTTAGTGAAAGAAGGAAGGCTTTGAGTGGATCGAGCCTTCACTTATTTCACAGCACTAATTCATATATGGCATGAAATGATACAGATTCGTGTCATAGATTGTAACCCTATTCTTTTCCTTTCTGTAACCACTACTTTCTTCTTCTCTAGTTTGCACAATTTCGTACCAATGATTTTTTAGTTCTCATACTTCCTAACCGCTCGAAAGCTGACTAATAATATTTGTATACATCACTATATGCGGCAGCTTCATCCCGCTGATCACTCTTAACCTCATCTAGGTATGCTTGATAAAGTCGAAGAGCTTTTGCATAATCATCTTTTGTTGCATGCCCAGTCTTGTATAGCTGTTTGATTGCCTCCGGAGATCTACGATTTCCCCTTGCTGAAATCATAAGGTGCTTTAATGCCCTCTCCATATTTCCTGCCCTCTTCTCAAAAATACCTAGATTGTGCCTTGCCAATACATCTCCTACCATAGCTGCTAACACCCAATAATATCGAGCCTTCTTCATATCCTTTTCTACTCCTCTACCATCTAAGTAAGCATTGCCGATATTATGGTAAGATTCAGCGTGCCCAAGTTCTCCTGCCTGCTGCCAAAGTTCTCTTGCCTTTGCATGATCTTGCAAACCACGTGCACCCTTAGCATAGCAACATCCTAAATTGAAGAATGCTACAGCATCGTTCTTCTCAATTCTTTTTTTCTCCAGTTTATTCGCCTCCTTCTCTGAAGTAGGTGCTGGAGTTCTACAAAATGGACAAAGTCCACGTCTACCACCATTCCTTCTTGCTGCTGCATAAACGCATCCACCGCATAGAACTTTTCCACAACATGCTCTGTAATGATGCCCGGTTGCTAATGAAGGCATCATTAGAAAACATATCGGACAATCTTCCTTTGGTGGTGGTTGTTTAAATAGTTCCTCATCAGACGCTGGTATCATTTCATTATCATTCATATTCATAGATTCCAATAATCTATCGATTCCACCATTGTTGTGTTTAATAGAATTGGCTGATCCATTATTATTATTGGTAGGAGGCGAGGGTGGAAGGGGCTGTACTTCTCGATTATCAGCAACACATGATGTGCACCTTCTTTGACATTCAGCTCCTAACTTCCATTGCTTCTTGCTAAACTTATCTTTTGGTAGGTCTTGATGACATGCAGCACATAGCTTCATGTTTATTGAGTTTTGTATCTACGAGGAGTTCAACTTGTTTGTTTATTATTTGGCTGATGTAAAAGTAGAGTCAAGATGGTGCATGTGATATGTCATTAAAATTATTTATTGGAAGATAGATCGATACCAGGCAATATGCACAACAAGACAGCTTAAATTCAATAGTATACACGCTGATATTATCGATATGATATAGGTATGTCGGATGACAACTATCGTACCCCCGCTTACGTCTCTCCCGGCGCCGGTCAAGGATGAGGATACCGTGCCTACACTCTCATAATTTTTCTAACTCAATTATATATTGCAACTCAAATTAATACTAAACCAAATGGCAGATCAAACAAATCCCTCTTCAGCTGGAGGTAATACCTCTGCAGCTGCAATGTTAAATCAACCAATAGTAATAGATTGCGGTAGTTCGGTACCAAACCCAAGGTAAGTTTAGATGAACAACTTAAATTTTCATTTAATTTCATTGGCACTGTGTAATATAATTATCAATCTAATATATTATATACTGTGTTTTCATATTATCATATAATTAGGTAACAATAGGGACAAAAGTAGGCCATCCAAAGCATCAACGGGTAATGCCAGGAGGAGCACTGGAAGGTGAGGAATCTAAATCATCAACACTAGGCAAAAGTAGTACAAGACAAGCAGGTGGTACAACATCCTATTACGTGTTGGACGTAAATTAGATGAACATCGTGGAGCCTTTTTATTAGAATATCCAATGGATAGAGGTAAGGTTGTTGATGGCGGATGGGATGCTATGGAATTACTTTGGGAGGTGAGTTTTAATAAATAAAATGTGTTTTGTGTTTGTTATGTGAAATGTTGTTGGGGTATTGCAAATCATATATTAATATTATCTTATACAACAATACCGCACCATCAATACATCACCACAATAACAGCACATATACTCCAAACAAAATCTAAATGCCAAAATGGATGAACATCCCGTCCTATTAACTGAACCACCACACAATCCAACATCGCACCGTGAACACTTAGCAGAGATATTCTTTGAAACATTCCGTACACCTGCATTATTCGTCGCCCCGCCCGCGGTATTATCATTATATGCCTCAGGACGTACCACAGGCGTGGTATTAGATGTAGGCGAGGGAGTAACGCATTGTATACCAGTCTATGAAGGATATGCATTACCACATTCAATAGTTCGAAGTGATATAGGTGGACAAGATGTTACCAACCGGTTATCACTACTAATGCGTAAGAATGGATTGGCATTATCAACTACTGCCGAATTAGACTTTTGCACATCAATGAAAGAGGAGGTATGTTATGTTAATAATGTACCAACACAGGAAATAAATGATTATGATATGGCACGTAATACAGATGAACGTGTGAAGGCACAATATCAACTACCGGACGGACAAGTTATTAATTTATCAAATGAACGATATCGATCCACCGAGGTATTATTCCAACCATCAATTATCGGATCTGAAGAAAAATCGATACAAGATGTATTAATGTCATCTATATTATCATCTGATATGGATTTACGATCGACGTTATTTACTAATATTGTTTTAAGTGGGGGTACGACGTTAACGCCTGGATTGGGTGATCGATTATTATATGAGGTACGACAACGTGCACCTGATCGGACGAAGATACGTATATTGGCACCACCAGAACGGAAGGAGAGTGCTTGGGTGGGTGGGAGTATATTGGCTAGTTTGGCAACGTTTAAGAATATGTGGGTTAGTAAGAGTGAATATGAGGAGTATGGATCGAGTATATTGCATCGTGGATCGTTGTAGTAGATGTCTAAGGAGTGTACATTGTGTATTCATATCGAATACACAAGGGAAGAGGGATTGGTTGGGTTTAAAGGGCGGGAAAGTCTTTTTCTAATAGGTTTTGTACTGACGAGCTGTATAGGTATACATTGAACTTACAAAGTCTAAGATAGGGATCAATTGCACCGCCGGCCCGATGCTTGAATATTTTCTAGTCTAGAGCCACGACAACTTTCTTCAACAAAAACATCCTCCCCCAACTCTTGGAGACTGTCTTGAACTTGCCATCCTTTTCTCTCTGATGTAAGTAGTCCAATGGAAAGTATATCCAGATCTCAATATAATGAGAGGCAATTGGATATGAACACAACAGCTCTTTTGACTTGGCTGCTGAAAAAAAAGAAACCTCTGAGCTAGAGATAAGATATGAGTAATAATTAGAACAGCCTTTGTGTGACTATGACGCCAGAGACACTTGTGTCAGCTAATATCGTACCTGTCATTTGCCATCTGCCAAAACCAATGCAATCTGCACTAACACAACTCTAACATCGGTTGCATTGAGGGCTTGGCGGTAGCTGGTGTGGATAGTACAGCTGAGGATAAGGCTGGTGTTTGATCGTCAGGTGATTGCTGGCGGCGGTAGGTTATTTCATATCGCCGTCGTAGGTTTTAATTGCAATAATGGCAATCATTCAACGGACACCAATCACAAGGGTTGGTGCCATCATCGCTACAACAACACGACCAGGTATAGCCCCACTCAAGATGAGTAGATCATCATCGTCCGCTGATTGTGCAATCCGTAATCGATTGCTATTCAAGCTTGGGATTGATCATCCTCGTACTACTCAAGGGAAGAAGAAGGTGTTGGTGAAGGGAGAGAGTGGCCGTAGGGTATCCTACCCATCATCTGATACATCAAGTTCAAGTACTGCTAGTTGCAGTGATAGTGATGATCAAGATTCACAAGAGGATGATATGCTTAGACAGCGTACCACGAGACGTCGGCAGGCATCGTCGTCTACGGATACATCATCTCACTACACCGTCCCACTAAAGTTCAATCAAGATCCTCAAGAAGATTTACCACCGCTAGGTCAAGATAATGATTATGATGACTCTCCATCAACATTATCCGAACCACCCTTATGTATCACTACTAATTGTATTTTAGCTACTAATAATAAGAAGTCCCCCAAGAAGAAGAAGTTGACCCTCAAGAAATCCCTGCATAAGAATTGTATACAATTCAATCCACATGTAACAGTAATACCAATCCCCTCACATACATCCTACACACCCGAAGTACATAATGCATTATATCTATCACGTACTGAAATGTCAGTTAATACTATACGTAATACACGTGAGTTTATCTACGAGGGATGGAATTGGATGAATGCTATTGAAGAGGAGGGGATGTATAGGAGTAAAGTGACCAAGGGACCATGGGTGGCAGGTGTGCTCGTTCATCCTGCTCATGTTGGTGGTGCTAATGTTGTTTCGTCGGGTAATGCTAGGGGTGGAGGTAGTAGTAGGAGGAATCCATACTTGTAGAAGGAGTGTGGGGCGGATGATTTGGGCTATTGTACTTATAATGATATGCGCATCTTAAGTAGATAAGAAGTAACTATAAACGCTTTATAGTTTACAGCACTAGTACTCTTTTTTACATGTGTGTGTCGTGTGTGTGTGTACTCTTTAAGCTCTTCTTTCCTCAACCGATGATCCAATCATCGGTGTTGGTAAAGAAGTAGACACACCCCCGTCAGTTTTGAATGAGCCTATTGTGCCTCACTTGCTTCTAATGATATTTAAATTTCTCATCGTATTCGGCAGCTTCATCCCTCTGGGCACTCTTAACTTCATCAAGGTATGTTTGATATAACCTCAATGCTTTTGTATAAACTTCCTTTCTTGCTATCCCATCAGTGTATAGTTTCTTGATTTCTTCCAGCGAGTTACTGCATCCAAGTCCAGCTGCAATCGTAAAGTGCTTCAAGGCCCTATCCCAACCTCTCAATGACCTGTCCATATTACCTACCCAGGCCTCCATACGTCCAAGTTCGTGCCTCGCTTTTACATGACCGAGCATAGCTGCTAGCTCCCAGTAGTGAACTACTTTCTCCATATCTTTTTCACCAACACGTGTGTATGTTGTAGATATATTCCAATAAGCTGACGCCTGACCAAGTTCTCCTGCTCGATGCCAAAGTTCTAATGCCTTGGTGCAGTTCTGTTGATATCCATTTACCCCATCAGCAGTAAATCCCCCGGCATCATAGAATGCCCAGGCATCGTTCACCTCCATTCTTTTCTCATACCTTTTAACGAATTCACTGTCACAGACATCCAGTGCGGATCTACAAAATGGACACTTCTCTTCTGCAACTTTATTTCCTTGATTATCATACACGGGCGAATAGATACATCCACTACATAAAATCTTTCCGCAACATGCCATATATTTCTTACCCGACACTTTTGATGGCATTCGTAAGAAACAGATATGGCAATCTTCTTCTTGTGGAGGTTGTTTGAATAATAACTCATCATGTAACTCTGCAACTCTTCTCTCACATTTCTTTTTATGCTTTGATCGATGTTTCTTCTTACATGCAGCATTACAATAATTTACTGCGTTGCATTTGTTGCATGTATTAGTAATATCACTACCTTCCTTTCCACAATTGGCACACGTTGATAATATAATATTGGTTTTTGTATTTGATTCATCTGATATGTTCGTCTTATCTAAGTTGTCGCAGATTTTATTATCAATGTTGGTACTTGGAATATTCACATCAACAGAAGTCAATATACCTTGTAATTGTTTGCGAGGCGAACTCATGATCTGCTCTCTGCCTTTAGAACTGGACTGGCTCTTACTAGCTGATCTGTAGATGTTGATTTTTCCAGATTGAGCGGTTGAAAGTATATAATCCCTAGGAATATAAGGTAAAAAGTGCCCCCAGAGCCCCAGAGGAGCAGAAACCCCCTACTCTCATACTCTCATACTCTCATACTCTCATAATCTTGAGATCTTTCATCCTCGATACTTCTTGTTGTTATTGGGCGGCAGTATACCAATGTAGTACACATACAATATCATGTTGAGGAGTAGGGTACTTAGGCGATGATTTTTTAAATCTTTTGCCAAAAAAAAAATGTTTGCAGAGACAGAAGACCTTTATTTATCGATAAGCAAGCAAATACTAATTGATATGATATCAAGCGGATATTAAGGAGGTAAGTGCTTGTTTGTAATATAACATTATTATACATACATCACATATTTATTATTTGCTCATCCAACGTATATTCTTCCCGTTGTTCTTTCCGCAGAACGAATATTATCAAGTTCAAGTCAACACTCAATATAAAATGCCAACACAACGACTTAGTAATCTAGAGAATCTAGAGACGGAACGTAATAACTTCCTCTTACATGAACAACGTATCATTCAAGAACGGGATGAGATTCTTCGTAATATACATAATCATTTAGAACAATTAGATGCCGGTAAGTTTTATATTCTGCAACTTTGTATGAGTATGCAATATTTTGGATGTATTTTGGGGTATACTTTTGCAATGCCATACATTATGTAATCAGTGGGTTACTGATCATTGATCCTACTAATTTGTCTTATCTCTTTTGCATTAACGTACATTTACAGAGATTGTACGTCTTGGTGGAACGGCAAGAGATACGTCCTCTTCCTCGGCAAACAATATTTCTGTGGAATACGTCCCCTCAATTGCCCCCTTCCCGGCAATCGAGAGCAACCAATCCACAGCTACTACAACAAGGAAGCATAAGAACTGGTCCAATGGTACAAAAGTAGTAGCTTGCAAAGCATGCCGTGCCGCCAAGAAGAAGTGTACACACAACGGTAACAACAATAGAAATAACAGTGACAATAATACGGCGGAGAAGAAGGAGGGAAAGACGGAGGATATGTGCAAGCCAGCTCCAAAGGATTCATCAAGTGGGGATGAGAAGAAACAATCAGTTGCAACCTCCCTCAGCTTCAATACAGACGATATGAAAGAGAATGAATCGAACAACAGTCGTAGCAGTAGCGGTAGTGAATTCTCTTTAACGACGGCAACTGAACAACCAAAAAAGAAGAAGAAAGAGAAGACTCAAGTTCCGCGACAGAGGTTGAGCAAGAGTGGTCTTACCCCCGCTGAGATTCATAATGGAAAGCCTTGGGATTGTGAATGCGGTGAACATTTGCCAGGTGATCGTGCACGTTGTGGTAAGTGCAAGAAGTGGAAGGGAGGAGTACGTCCACCAAATCAAACTACCACCACCACAACTACTAAGCCCAAGGCAGAGAAGAAGAAAAAGAAAAAGGTTGTCACCGTACCGCAACCACTTCCCACTGTCAATGACATATACAAGAATGTGTCAGATAAAGCAGCTGATGACTTTACAATGGATGGGGCACTAATCTTGGCTAGTTTAGGATCGGGTAGTTATTACAATGATACCAACCGTCCTGCGGTTGAAAGATGTCTTGGGGATATTGTCTCTGCAGTGACAAGTCATGTCGAAGCACAGCAGGCCGGGATGAAGAAGAAGACTACCAAGGGTACAAAGAAGAGGGGAAGACCGAGAAAGGATAGCGGCGGTGTTACTGCTCGGAAGGGAGAGAAGAGTGATGGTACTGTCACCGTCAAACGTAAGCGAGGACGTCCCAAGAAAGTGGTTACTGAACAATGTCAGATTCAACGAGTGGTGTCAAAGGAGAGTGATAACAACTTGATTACGAGCAAATCCGAACGTCCAAAGAGTGAAAATGCCGCTACTTCTGCCTCCACTACGGAACAAAGTCACATGATGATTGACATGGCCGACCTAAAGCTCTCAGCTCCGAGTTCAGAAGACGAAAAGGAGAAGACGAAGCGAAGAAAGACGAATCCCGAGGAGGTAGTAGAAGCAACCAAGATTGTTGCCTGTATTGTAACTTTAGCAGAGGCTGCCGCATCAGGTTGCAGCAAGTGTAGGGATGAGTTGGCTACTGGTGAAAAGACACGACGTGAACATTCGGATCACTGCCCTCGAAAGAGACGTAGCTCTTCTTCCTCCAGTTCAAGTGGACAATCATCAAAGAGTACGTCGAGCAGTACCAGCACTAGAAGTGCGATAAGAAGTGCAGTAGTATAAAGACGCTTTACACACAAGATTCAATAGTGCAGCTTGTTGGACAGGACTGCCCGAGACATCATTTCATATACAGAGGACATATAGAGGAATAGGAACGAGCCTCGGCATACTGGGCTAACTTCTACGAGCAGACTTGTGTTGGACACAGTTTAGCTTTTGTATAGATGTTTACTTAGCCCATCATTAATAGAAGACAATATCTAGTATTTGTATAAGTTATAAGATTCACAGATTAATACATATCTTTCAATTACCTTACTTTACTACTTGCTTGTTATAAGTGACAACTGGACACTGACATACATTAAACTAATACCACATCACAAAACATATACACCTCCTTTGCACCACATAATACAACATCTCACACTTTGCAAATCATAAAAGCTCTTACATTCCCCCCTTGAGTTTGGCAATATCAATACCTTTCTTAATTTCTTCTTCGAAGCGTTCTTCTGAGCCACATCGAAAAGTCTTCAAACCAGTAATGTACTCATTGACTAGCTTCTCGTATGAGTCTGTATCCACAACATGTTGGAAGAGAACGGCAACCTTTTGGAAGTTATTGGGTAGCCCAGATAACTCAGCACAATATTGTGAAACATTATCGTACTTGAATGCCGAGCCAGCTACGACAACTAATTCCTCGGCACAGAAATTGTTAGTATGATTTATCTCATCGTCCCAATCACGAACAGCGCCATTAACCAGTTCAGTGCCGTACCTGCCCCAGTTGGAGGCCTTGGGAGTGACGGACTTGCTGATGTCTGATGCAGGCTTCTTGACAGGGGAAGGAGCTGCCTTCTTCTTCCTTTTCTCGGCGACAAGATTGTTACGCATAGCGTTAGCCTTCTTCTTTGGTGACGATGAAGCAAAAGAGGACCGGCTCATTGCCTTGAGTGAACGTCGTGCAGTCTTCTTTCCCTTGATTTTGTTCTTAGGGTTGGGTTTCTCCTTAGGAGGAGTGAAACCCATGTTGAATATAGCCTCGGTTGGTGTAGTAGTCTTGGCACCGCTTGAACAACTGGCTGATTTCTTCTTGGGGGAGGCAACCATCGGCACACTTGAGGAGGCTACAGTGGGAGCAAACGGAGACGATGCTACTTCTTTAGAAGGAGACCCAAAGTTAAATGTAGGCTTGGTTGGTGTAGTAGTCTTGATATGGCTTGAACTGGCCATCTTCTTGGGGGAGGTAACAGCTTGCACACTTGAGGAGGCCGAGACCGAAGCAAATGGAGACGATGCTGCTTCGTTAGACGTGGCAGCTGAAGTTTGGGGAGTCGCCGCTGCAGCACCAGACGGCATCTTCTTGGAAGGTGATGAGTCGTCCATCTCTTGATCAGCGGATGGTGCTGGTTGTGGTGCAAATAATTGAGGAACTGGAGCAGGTGCAGATACTTGAGGAACCGGAGCAGCAGGTGCGGGTGACGACGAGTCATCCATCTCTTCATCAACGGCACTTGCAGTAGCAGAGGCATTCGGTGGAGGAGCTGGTGATGATACTGCCCCTCCTCCATTACGGCGCGCATTCTCAAGTTCAAGTGCATCTAACCTGGAGTTTACGCCCTCATTCATCTGAAGCTGATAATCTTGAAACTGTTTTTGATTCTTACGGTCATTCAGCTGATTGTTCCAGAGCTCACGTTGGTTGTGCTCTAAGCCATCTTGACGGACTGTCATGGCGCCCACAGCCTTCGTAAGTATACCCATGTCCTTGGATTGTTGATTGGATAACTCAGATTGATCCTTGATACACTTGGCTGCCCCTGATAAATAGCCCAAAATCTCAGTTCTAAGGCCTGAAAGCTCAGTGTTATCACCAGAAGCCTGGGCGGTGGATGCTCTCACAGGCACAGGGGAGACTTGTGGAGGAACAGAGGAAGATGACATATCCGGTACTGCTGCCGCTGCCGCTGGAGGAGGCACCACCGGATCATTAACAACCTGAGCATAAACAAAAGGAAAAAGTCAAATAGAGGCAGTGTTATTAGAGAGAGCAAGATACAATACGATATGCATGTCAACATACACAAAGAGCTTACCGGTTGACTCTGAATGGGAGGGTGACGCATACGATCCATACAAAGTTCATACCTATTCATCAAAATGATAGCAGCATCCTCGCCACTCGAATTCTTATCCCTCCGAACAGCATCCAATTGACCCGAGGGACAGAAATTCCATCCAATGGTTTCAAAACTACCCTTGTACTCAATCTGACATGTGTATCCATCAAGTATATCCCTCGTCTTGCTTAAATCAGCAACAATTTGGTTATTAATACGTAAATACTTCAACTTATCGTATTCTCTTACGTGTCGTGCATTGTTCCTACCATCGGTAAGACTGAACCCTTCACGATAATTCTTCTTTGGTTTGGTGGTAGATACTGCACGTGACCCAACGCTAGGATCCTGCTCTTCACATATATAAACCAAATCTAACGAAATGAAATGCCGTGGTTTGTTACTAGACCGACGGACCATGCTATTTCTTCGCTTTTCGGTTGCATCGATTAGAACAGGATCAGGTGATTGATCTTGGGCGGCCTGATGAGCAGTAAGCTTAGGGTGCTTCTGAAGAGTTGAACGTAATTTATCAGCATCTAACCATGGATTTTCTTTTAATACAAATGCTACTGACATGTGATGAGGTGTCTTCTCAACTGTTGGTGTTGGTGGTCCAAAGCGAGTAAAGGTTAGGGTATTCTCCGTGGAGAAAGGCAAAGGAGATAGTTGTTGTTGATTCTGATGTTGTGGATTAAACTGATATTTCTGCGGAGTATTTTGTGGTGTAAATGATTGATGATGGTGTGTAGAGTTTGGGTAGTCGCTGACGGAACCACCTCCACGGTCGGGTTGAGTTGGTTGGTTGGTATTGGTAGTAAACATGATATATAATATTGTATTGTATGTTTCGACTCTGTTCATATAATATTTGAAAGCGGAAGAAACGAAATGTGAGATAATCATCTAAATAATAATTAAATATATAAATACACCATGATATTATTGTATATCTTCTTACCTGTTGTGTGTGTTGTAGTTGTGTACCCTTGTCAAAAATTATGAGACCATTGCAATGTAGGTAGAAACCGTGGAAAAAAGGCAAAAACACGGTCAACTGATCAAAGTGACAAATATAGATACTCAATCATTTTACGTGCAAATTCACGTTAAAAGAACATCTTAGAACAAATCTCATGCACAGAAAAAGGTGAGCTCTCTCTCGGCTCTTTGCTCGGCTTTGACGAGCTTGACGACGTTAATTGTTGGCGAATATGGTACTATATATCAAGAAAAAGATATATGTAAACATATTCTACAATAGGATGACTAGATATCTGTTTATTTTATGCTAAATTTATGCATATGTAATGAGTGTACATATTCTACCTTTGAGCATTATTTTGCTTCTGGATATGCATGATATTCGTATGTAGGATATGAATTCACTGTTTCAGTATCCCATAATGTGCAGAATCTACTTTATTGCAACATGAACTGGTTTGGGGTATGTTGTGGGATGATTCTTATGAATTTTCTATGCATATGTTGTCGTGTGTATCATACGAGTATATTAGCAATCCATACCCTCCTTGTTGGTTATAACTCGATTGTCCATCTTCTGATACCTTAATAACGCTCATCCAATCACTCCCACATCATTTGTACAGTAGGATGATGCAACATA
>Ga0075439_15220_pt1 | contig 18278 bp, 17 predicted proteins | sample MintriSingleCell_FD_74264 | JGI IMG/M metagenome (GOLD analysis project Ga0075439, IMG submission 74264) | Marine eukaryotic communities from Monterey Bay, USA to study complex ecological interactions - Minidiscus trioculatus JGI Plate_4_G5... | ecosystem: Environmental > Aquatic > Marine >... | reverse complement strand
CTGGTCGAGAGGTTCTAGGTGGGTGGGATATAGATCGACAGATGATGCTCAAGATGTGCAGTGAAGGTGCAAACTCTTGCTACATTTGTGGCGTAGATAAAATGCAGGAGATGATTGACGAAGTTATAGAGCAAGACATACCAATACAAGATAAATTCCGTGTATACGAGGTAAAGGTATTGTCTTCCTATGCCGTAAGAGAGTTCAATGAAGCAATTGAAACGGTCTTTAGTTTTCGTAAACAACTTGGTCTGCCCACTTTCAAGAACAAGAAGCATATAAGTAAGCTAACCATCCTGAAGGAGGTGATGAAAACGAACCGATCACTTGGAAATAAGACAGCCGAGGAAATATCAAGTCTACCATTACTGACTGATAATCGCATAATGATGGGGCAAAGAATGCTAGAGCTGGTCATCAGCGCCGCTTACTCGGTGCGTTAGTTCTGGTATTTGTATCTATCACATGATGCTCAACCTAACCTCATTTTATCTTTCCTTTCTTAGGCTCAACCTTTACTAGTTCCACTTATTGCCTGTCTCATGGTTAGAGTATCACTCAAGCATGGTATTAATTCAAGTTCGTGTGAAGCCTTTTCACTGTATGGGTCAATTTTGTGTGCCTATGGAAAACTACAAGAAGGTAGAAGAATGTCCAAAATAGTTGATCTAATCCTTGCAAGACATGATATAGATGATCGGGCGATAAGATCAAGGTCTATTTCATATGTGGGGTTTATAAACCATTGGACCGCTCCACTACAAGAGTTCATCTCCCCTCTGCTCGAAGGGTACCAGTTAGGTCTCAGGTGCGGCGACAATATAAGTGCGGCTCATAGTCTCTGTTGCAGAATGGTTATGCTTTATTGTATGGGACGGCCCCTTGCTGATGTATACCAAGAAATAAAAACAAATATCGATGCAATTACAAAATTGAACGTGACGGAACACCTCCTGGTCTCTCAAGCATATCTTGAAGCAGTCGAGACACTTACTGGTGTTAATGAAGATTCTTCTTCTTCCTGCCATATCAATATGTGTCCACCAGCGCCTTCGGAATGTTTAGATTCATTTCAAATCATTGCAAGATTAGAAGTTAGTGTATTCCTTGCAGATTTGGATAATGCAACAAATCTTCTTCTCGAGGCCGGTGACTTGAGCCCACAACTTGGAGGACTCATAACGAAGGCGCAGTTCGTTTTCTTAGAGGCGTTTATATCAATTCAAGCAGCTCGGACAGAATTGACGTGGATCAAGAAGAGGAAGTGGAAGAGAAGAGCGATGAAATCAGTAAAGATTATTCGGGGGTGGGTGAAGAGTGGTAACATGAATCTAGTCCACAGGCTTCATTTGCTGGAAGCCGAGCTTGCTGCCTTAAAAGGAAAGAATGCAAAGGCAATAGCCAATTACAAGTCTGCAATTACAGTGGCATGTGAAAATGGGTTTATCCAGGATGTTGCACTATCACATGAATATGCCAGCTCATTCTTTGGTAGTATAGGAGATGAAGATAATGAAGAATATCACATGGAACAATGCAAAGAGTACTACTCTGAATGGGGTGCAACCGCAAAGGTAGAAAAGTTAACAAATGGCTGAACATTAAAGAATTTAGACGAGAGCAACAAAGTTGAAAGATACATAAACATGAATTGGATAACTAACATGCATGAAGAAAGAAGTTAAGAATACATGTTGGATAGAAAGCAACTAATTTGATTGATAAAGATAATAATGTATTGGGTATATGATACGCTTCAGTGTACAAGTAGGATCTGTTCTAAATCTTACCATCCTGCCTCACATACAATAAAATTTAATGGGAGTCTTTGAGAACTAACTGGGATGTTGGGTATTTATTTGTGTAAGTTGCAGACTGCAGATCACGGGAAAGCTTGCTTGTTGTTTGGAAGTATACGTTGTGATATCCGCTGGGCATGTACCATAAACACATAATTAGGTACCACCAACCATAAACTAACTGTTTGATATGCCACCAAATACACCTAGATCTCAGCTAAAAAGGAAACTATCCAACGCATTTAATACTATATCATCTCCTCAGAGGAGTAATTCAGGTAGTAGTAGTACTTCATCATCATCAATATATAATTTAGTTAGACCAACAACCACCCTTGCACTGATTATAGGTGCATCGTGGTTAAGTATACTCACTCGGTATTCAGGAAATAATTCAGAATTAAAACCTTCAATAAATAATATGGCACAACAAACTACAGTTACCCAGCAACATTATCTTAGAGAAAAGGAAGAGCCGAAGCTAGATGATCCATTTGCAATCGAATATGATAATTGTATCATCGGTGCAGGATTGTCAGGTAGCGTTATTGCAGAACAGTATGCAACCAAGTTTGGTCAAACATCACTCATTATCGAAAAGAGGAATCACATTGGTGGTAATGTATACGATTATATAGATGATGAAACAGGTATACGTTGCTCTTTGTACGGCGCACACCTATTCCATACTAGACATGAAAGAGTATGGGAATATGTACAGCAGTTTGCAGATTGGATACCGTATGAACATTCGGTGGTTGGCAATGTTAATGGAAAGATTGTACCAATCCCAGTAACGATCGATACTGTGAATACATTATTTGATTTGAATATACAAAGTACACAAGAGATGGATGAATGGTTAAAGAATGAACAAGTTCAATTTAAAGATGAAGATGGTAATACACGAGAACCAGTCAATTCAGAAGAGGTGGCACTAACTCGAGTTGGACAACGATTGTATGATTTGATATTTAAACCATACACATACAAACAATGGGCAAAATATCCTGCTGAATTAGGTCCAGAAGTCTTATCAAGAATACCAGTGCGGAATAATCATGATGGACGATACTTCTCTGATCCGCACCAAGCATTACCAAAGGATGGATATACTCCAATCTTTGAAAAGATGTTAAACTCACCCAAAATAACAGTGTTGACGAATACTGATTTCTTTGCTGTTAGAGATAGATTGAAATGCAAACGTATTTACTACTCAGGACAGATTGATACATATTATGCAGATCTTGGTTGGCCTAAGCTTGAATATAGATCATTATCTTTTGAACGAGTTGTACAGAAGGAAACAAAAGGATACTACCAAGAAGCATTCGTTGTTAATCATCCACAAGCAACAGATGTAAATGGGAAAGATGTAGACTATACACGTATTGTCGAGTACAAACACTTACTGAATCAAACATCTGATAGTACGGTATACTTTATAGAACGATCTAAGGATGGCGGCGAGCCGTATTATCCTGTCCCAAACCAAGAAAATAAGGATTTGTACAGACGGTATCAAGAGATGGCAGAGAAGGAAGAGGGTGTAACATTCGTTGGTAGGTTGGCAAACTATAAGTACTTTAATATGGATGATGCAATCTTGAATGCTCTAGAGTTGTTTGATAAAGATACGAAAGATATGACAGTCTCGAAGAGTAGTAGATAAGAGATATGTTCAATGTAATGAAACTACTGTCACGTAATAGACACATTGCTAATCATTTCTTGGGTTTAGATCCTCGTGCTCTCCGCTTTCGTAGACCTAGACAAGTGCTCCAATCTTTGTATAACAATCGGTCTGTAATGAAATCCTAAGTTACTGGTATCTATGTTACAAGTTGCATCCTCCACCGTCCGATATGTTGTGAACAGCTTTAGCTAGCTTAGTGGGCTCCTGGTAAGTAGTTGCCTGGTAAGATTGATACACCCATTACTTCGTGGGTGACAAGACCCCAAATACCCATCATGGCTATAGAAAAGAAATTGTTTGAGATATGACGGCATGAGATGAAAAGACTTGTAACATACTATGAGCACTTTTGATGATGAAAAGCAGAAAACTTACCTGCTCTTCCATTGTTTAATTCAATTGTACGCTTCTTCAACTTTTGTTCAGGTGTGTAGTTATCCCATGCTTTCTTTCCAAATCCATTAACACCGTTACGGTAATCACCGGGGAATTCTGGTGTGGTATCTGACCAGTCGGCATCACGCATACAAATTTCTAATAGTAACATTGTGGATACCATTGCAATAAGTGCTCCTTGTCCATCCTTTGTGGCAGCAAGGGCTGGGAAGGCAGCAAGACCATCGGGAATATCCTCAGCACCAGGGAATCGGTTTCCAGCTATGAATGAAAGGATCAATAATAAAATATAAGTTATTTGTCTCGTTAATATAATTGCAAAGATATTGCAAAACAAAGTATTTACCTGCAGTGTAAAGGTATCCTGATACTGCCAACATTGAAATACGTCCATGCTTGATTTCCTTCTCACGTAAGTCAGCATATACATCTGGTGTAGCCCCATCTAACCAACCAAGAGGATCAAATACACCAAGAGGAGCAGTAACACCAGGCTCTTTTGTGAAATCCATATCCCAGTAGTCCGGGGTTGATGATGCAACCGAAGTTGCTGATCGAGCAACTGGAGCAGGAGCAAATGCGGCAGTGGCACCAATTGTAGATGCGAGGACGGCAATTTTCATCATGATTAGATAGTATGTTTGAGTATTGATAAGGTTAGAGAGATATGAGATGAGAGAGAGTAGCCAAACTTGAAGTAAAATCTAAAACCCTCTAAACGTGTTGTGTCCATTAAGCTTTCTCGCGCGAGTACCATACCGCTCTTTGCCTTTTTTCAAAGCAAGTCAATCAGCCCGAACTGTGTGACAAGTCCTATGTAGATGCAATTGTTAAGCTCTAGTAGGTTACATTAGCGCCTCATCTATTCACTCCTCTATGTTAGATACTTTAAACTTAACAGCTAGTTAATCTATTAGCTTTCCTGTGCACTTGAAGTATCACATGAACCCTCTAATCCAAAGCAACTTTAAGTCGGCATATAAAATGTGTAGTATTCAACGTTTGACTTCTTCACTGCTCGGTCAATTGCAAGGAACATTTGTTGTCTATTAGCCCAAAAAGCTTCCCCCGTTGGTGGCAAGTCAAAGCTACAGTTAACAGAAACTTCGACATAGTATTCTCCAAAGCTAGAGATCATTACCCGAAAAGGCTTACCGTCTGTAATCAACTTGGGGCACGACTTACTAATCTCTTCTTTGATAGACTCCATCACCGGCGGTAGGTTCTGAACATCTTTATACTCAAATCTGAGTGTCGTTACTATCCGACATGTAGGTGTCCTCGAAATGTTAATAACTCGCTGCCCTCCCAGCTGTGTGTTTGGAATGTCTACCATCTTTGAATCATATGCGCGTATCTTTGTGCGGAGATAGCCCATTTTGACGATATATCCTTGAGTTCCGTCCCCAAAGTGTACATTATCTCCTTCATAGAATCGATCTGAGGCTGCCATCTCAACACCACTAACTACACCCTTTGCAACTTCTTGACTGCCCAAAGATATGATCAATGTACCAGTAGATCCGATGGCGAAGATACTCCCAATAGCCATACCTGTTTCAACCGACAAATAGTCCAATATCTTTACCATTAGCAATGCAAGCACGACACCATCAAGTATCCGATCAACTAATCTTATCTTATCACAATTCTTTGGTGCCCTGCTGAGTAGATTGCGGAGTACGTACCGTTTGAAACTTTGGGCTCGGCGTGCAAACCAACTGTTTATATAGATATAAGACACAGTATATATCTTCTTAGATAAACAACATAGACAATAACATATCCCCATACCACAGTATAGTAACTTACCTTGTATAAATAATCTTTGCAAAGACTTTCGAAACAATTTCCGTTTTATACCCTACAGCAGCAAGTGCAACAACCACACAATCGCATGCATATACCAAAAGAGCCAATCTCGCGATCTGTTTCAAAAGATCCAAAGCAAAGAATATGTACGTATTTTCAAAGTCTTCATCATTGTCGTCATTCTTATTGTCACACTTGTTACTCTCTCCCTTTGTTTTTGTATGAACAAATGAATATATTATTCGCGCATACGGTACTAATAGCCAACCAAATGCAAATAGTACAGCTAAATCAATGAACGATAGTATTGCTGATACTTGTTCAATAACTGAGTGAACTTCATTACGCGATAGGATGAAATTACTTATGATGGGCTCAATCTGCCCCGCAAGAACTTTGACAGGCATTATATATTTTAGTGTAAATAAAGGCAGAAAACAATTATGTGGAACCGTAATATTAAGTTTTACTTTGTAGACCACCAGTTCTCTGAAGTACGTAGCGACAAGCTCAATATGCAAGTATGGTTGGATATATAAGATTGGATGGTTTGAAGCACTCAATAGAGGAGTTTAAGAGACAAACAATTATCTACTTTTGGCAAAAAGTAGGGGGCAGTCCGAAGGCGAGAGTGAAGGATACCATATCTTTACAGAGGAGATGCTAACTATTGCAACTACGGCGGCGTCTCTGATATGATGATTTGATAACTTCACTGCTTATCTCATAAAACCTACTTATATTGTTTGTCTTCACCCCTTGAGGTGGCTTGCAATCATTACTCCCATATCGCCCACCACAACCTAATACAATGATATACAAGTGGTGCCTATTATTCGTGTTGTTGCTATTGACATCAATAGAGTATGCACATGCACAGTTTGGAATTAATAAGAAGGTACAAACAATACCACAAGATGTCAGCCTTGTTGAAGTCGAGGCAGCTGTTGCTGAAGTTGGGGAGGAGCAACTTACATTAACCAATAAACTATTTCCAATGGTATCAAAGTTATTTAAGAGGTGAGTATGTGAATATGCTTTATAGTACATATGTTATGGATTATATAACTGTTTGTCTCTAAATAAACTTTTAATACAATTTGCTAGACAACAACTAGGTCTGCCTTTCGGAAAAGTCTGTAAAGCGGTAACTGATATAGTTGATGAAAGAGAAATGGCTTTATTTGCTACAATTGGATGGGGGCTTGTACCGGCAACAGAAAAAGCTTATGGACTCTATGCAAATGTAACCGGAAGAGGTATATTGGAGGAGGAGGAAGAAGAAGACGCTGGAGATGATGACAACACAACAAATAAGTCCAAGCTTGGAGGACTTTTTATGAAAGGAACGGAGGTCGAAGGTGTCAAACAGAAACGCAAGATGAAACCCTTCAAATCAACAGGTTTATATCAAATAGTCGATCATATTGGTCAAGCATCAAAGATTGCGTTTTCCGTTGTTATTGTAGATGTTGCGGCGTTGATCGGAAGGATGCTCGGTTACAATCCAGGTAATATTATGAGTAATGTGAGCAGGATCTTTTCAAAAGTTGCATACACTGGGTGGATGGTGATGAGGATATCACTTTTGAAGGTATGTATTGCAAATCTGTATGCGTATGCGGTACCTTGTCATATCTCATATACTCTTCTTTACATTCTTTAACAGAAATATCTACTTGGGACTTATATCAGCAGAGCTGCAGGTAAGCTGACTGTCCACTCTTGTATATTTTGATCGATCAAGCTGATATAGGCATATCGTCTCTCTTCTCATCTTTCTTCTCATATTAAGGCTCAGATCTAGGTCGTTGGAATGCGGCTGATAAGTTTGGAAATGGTGTTTTATACCTAATATGGTTCTTTCATGTGCTCAACTATTTTGAAGTTCAGACTGGAATTGCAGTCAAGGTATGTATTACCGAAAAGTAAAACAGCATACTGACAAAGGCAATAATAGCTAACACATATCTCACTCTTCCTTGCTGATATCAGTCTTTGTTTAGTGTCGGAGCAACGGGTACGCTAATATTCGGTTTGGCAAGTAAAGATATAGCTACTGAGTTATTAAGTGGAATCACTCTTCACTTATCTGATTCGATATATGAAGGAGATAGTATTAAATTTGGAGATGGAAGAAGTGGAACCGTCGATAAGATGGGCTGGCTAGAAACAATGGTAAGGAATAGTGACGAGCTTGTCGTCGGCATACCCAATACAGAGGTGAGTTATATGATGTTGTGTGCAACTTTGTAACTGAATGTCCTTACTAATGACTCAACTTGTCACATATTGTAGCTGAGTCGACAACGAGTATATAACCTCAGCCGTACACCAAGGAGTCAAGTAAAGCAAACACTAAGGATGAGCTATAATGATGCTCATAAACTTACAGAATTTTTAGCGTCTATCAAAGAAGAAATACAAAAAGACTGTCCTAAGTTGATTACTGACGGTTCCAGGCCGTTTCGAGCTCATTGGAGAAGCTACGAGTCGGATCACTTGTCTGTGGTTGTTGATTGCCACTTCCTTATCAAGCCATCTGGCTCGGAATATTGGGATAATAGACAGGTTGTGTTGGAAGCTATCGATCGAGCTGCCAAGATGACGGAAGTTAAGATAGGGAAGTAAAGATTTGAAGCATAGCAACTTGACAAGGTATTACATAATATGATGTGACTTCTTCATCTTCGTTAAAACCTAGTTTGAGTTTGGGTATCCTGGGTACCTACCGCCTACCAACTCTGTTACACAAATAACCAACAAAGAAATAACTGAATAGCTTATACATGGACGTATGTAGTACATAGTGATTTATTAGTTGATATCAACACAAGCTAATGCTGACATAAGAGTGAAACGATCAAGTACGATATTATATGAGTGAAAATACCCTTTTTGGCTGACGCCATAGGTACGAGTACAAAACTAAAATTTCGTTAGAATTTCAGATGAACTGATATAAGCAGCGGCGGACAGCGGAACAATCAATACTGAGGCCTATTATTGACACTATATAGCCTACAAATAGTACATCGATAGATGTTTACCGCTGTGGTGTATTGATTGAAGCGTCGTTTGCAATTATTAACATATAATTTGACCAACCGAAATTTAATAAAACAACAGCAATAGTATGTTTCGATTATTGTACCGTGGTGAGCGTGATGCCTTTGTACCTATCAATAATGACGAGCATGATGAGAGTGGAGATATTGATATCAACGGCCCAAGGCCTATGCACCAACCTAACTCCCAACAAAATAATCAACAACCGCCATTACTCTCAGTAGAACCCAAACTATCCAATAATAACAAACTTTATAAAGAGTTAATAAGTCCTCTGAATAATAATAATATCGAGGAGTTAGCGGAAGAATGTTCACCACCGGGCGTAGTTAGCGAATGTTCTATAATTTCCACTACCTCAGATTCAAGTTATTCTACCTCATCTACAGCACAACAAATATCGCCATTGAGTAGTATTGGTGGTAGTTATTACTTTGGCAGTAGTGGTAATAGTAGTATTAGTGGTGGAGGAATTAACAAATATTGTGTTGCTGGTCAGCAAAGGCCACAGCGAAATAATAAAGGAGACCTAACAAAACCAAATTCGATACACAAAAGGTCAAAGTCGGAAGGTGGGATATTCGATTGTGTTGTTAAACCATTACAATTGCAACGATCTGTTTCAATGGCGGTATCAAATAATATTACACCTCAAATAACAAGTCAGCAGCAGCAGCAGCTTATAATACAAAACAAGCCACATATACGTCGTTCATCGAGTGCGGCTTCCTTGACCTCGCTCTTCGAAAGTTGTATTAGACCTACCGATGAAGAAACTAATGAATATACTACAGATTACAATAACATCAAAGATTCGGCCTCTCATAGAAGAAGTAACAGCTACATGAGTTCAACATCAGGTTATAGCTACAACCGATCTATAAGTGTTGGTAGTGCCACTAGTAGTCAAACAAATCACAGTCACAATTCCTATTATAATAATCAAAGTACTTCAAACAACAACAACTTACCAAGCACGACATCATTATCATCTATCAAATCTGCATTCACTACAAATACTCAATTATCATATACTACATTTGAAAAGAATATGATTGATGGAGATGAACCAACTATTGATAGTGATTTAAATAGAGTTCGGAATTATCATGTAGTAACGACTGCTGCCTTGCCTTGGATGACGGGTACGGCTGTTAATCCATTGCTAAGGGCTGGGTATTTGTTACGGCATAATGATAAGTTGAAGAGACAACGAATGGAGGAGAAGAAGAAGAAGAAAGAACAGCAGAAGCAAGTGGAGAGTGAGGTACAAGAAAACGAGAATGAGAATGCAGTTAGTAGCTCACCAACTGAATCTGAAGAGACTGAATCTACTTTGCAATCACTAGATTTGAAAGCTCGTCTATCCAACGGAGAGTCTTCTTTCTACTTTAAGAATAGCAGCTCGCCTCCTGATGATGAATCAAATATCAACAACTATCCTGGAAGAGAATCACCATCAATATTAGCATCTCTTCAAACTGCCTGTCAAGAAATACGAGAGGATAGTTCCTTCAGTGTTGATATACTTGACGTTGAAGAGTTAGCAGAAGAAGAAGGAGAATCGCCACAACTTGAAATGGATCATTTGAATATCAACGACGAAGAAGGTGTATCACCCTCTACATTATCATCACCAAGTAATCACTTGGGTGAAGTATCACCAGGAGAATGCTCACTTGACTATTCTTGCTTCTCATTCTCTGAGATTAGTCCTGCCGGTGCCAATATAAAGAACAGGCTTAAAGTTATGACAACAACTGATAATGTTGATGGTCAAAGAAGAGCTGATGTTGTTTCACCATTGGGAGATGATGATTCTTTCTTACTTTCACCCATTACTCCATGTGAGGCTACTGCTCAACTATTGTTATCATCATCTGCTGCTGACAAGAAGGTGCCAAAGGAGATGGAAGGTTATGTTACATTAGTTGTGCCATGGTTAACAGATCCAGCTGATCGTCTCATGCTATATGGATCTGCAGCTGTTGGTAATCTTGACTCGGGCGAGCAATTGCAACTACCAATGTTTGCCAACCAAGAGGAGCAGGAGGCATATATCCGATCATGGCTAGAAGGAGAGGCAGGAATGCCAGAAGCGGCAAAAGAATTGAAAATCTTATTCTATCCAGCACGATATCATAAGTCTTATGTATCAATCTTTGCATCTGGAGACATTATTGACTTGATACCGGATGTATCAGCCGATGTATGCATACTTGAAGAGCCAGAGCATTTAAATTGGTATAGAGCACCTGGCTCGTCTTCATGGAGTAGCAAGTTCAGTCACTGTGTAGGTGTTATACATACAAACTACAAGGCATATGCTCGTGATCATGCAAAAGCTGGCTTTGTTGCTGCACCATTGCTGGCAGGTGTGAATAGTCTCGTCGTACAAGCCAATTGTCATCGTGTTGTAAAGCTCAGTGGTGTATTGCAAGAGTTTGGTAGTATGTCAGAATGTGTAGAGAATGCACATGGTATAAGACAGACATTTCTCAAGGAAGGGAAGAGACGACGAGCATCATTGACTTCATCATCACAAATCAGTACTGAACAAAGAAGAGCATACTTCATTGGAAAGCTACTCTGGGCCAAGGGATTTGATCATTTACTTGACTTACAGACATGCTTTCGTGAGCGAACTGGAGATCACTTTGAGGTAGATATATTCGGCTCTGGTCCAGATGAAGATGAGATTAAGCGTGCATTTGCAGGAAGTGACGAGGATGAAGAAAGTAGCAGTGGTGGTATTTTACAAAGCTGGAGCAATAAGTGGGGTGGTAGTAGTAGTAGCAATCGCCAATCTATACCAGCAAACTTTTTGGGAAGGGTAGATCATTCCAGTCTGGCAGGCGATGCATACTCAATCTTTATCAACCCAAGCTTGACTGAGGTACTATGTACCACAACAGCCGAGGCAATTGCCATGCACAAGTGGGCTATCATTCCAAGTCACCCATCGAATGACTTTTTTATTCAATTTCCAAACTGTTTGCCATATCGCAATCGTCGTGAGTTTGTAACAACCCTCAGATATGCAATGAATAATGACCCACCGGAATTATCAGACGAATTATCAAACTTACTATCCTGGGAGGCAGCCACAATGCGCTGTGTAGAGGCAGCAGCGATATCAAGAAGAGATGCTGCTAGAAGTGAAAGGATTTTGAATGCAAAACTATCACCTTCGGGGATGAAGAAGACTCTCAGTGGCTTGTGGAATGAATTGAAGTCCGGTGAGAATAGTCCAGCATCATCACCAACAGAGACGTCATCCTCGCCAAGAACTAGTTATGGTAGTATTCTTCCGTTGATTTCGCCATGAGATGTGCTGAGCGGCGTTGATCTATATGTTATATATGTTTATATGTCCACCGTGGTTGAAGTACACCTATCTTAAAGGTGTCTATCTATATATAATTTGTATTTAAGAGTTATGTTTAACGAGTGTATATGCAGTATCACTAATGACCACTTGCTAAGAAGTTATTTCAAACTACTTTCTGGTACTTTGCCGATGCCACAAACAATTTTGGCAACGTTTAACAAGTAAGCTGCTTCCTCTACGCTCGGAAATGGTTTTATATTCTTTCCAGTTTTAATATATCTAGCATCACTCCACAAACTTGCAATGTCTTCATCTGTCTGCGGTAATGGCGGCGGAGAACTAAACATTGTGCAGTGTAATACACATCCTTGCAAGAATGTTCCCAAAAGACTCAGATGAAAGTGATCAGTTGGACCAAACAATCTTGCCCATAAACCTTGATTGTCATCGTGTACATGCAAGTATGCTGATCCCACAGGTGCTACACGGCACGACACAGGTTGCAATACCTGTGAATATGAATCAACTCCTTCCTTAACTTTATTTTGAAACTCATGTGTTGACCCCAAATCATTAGAGTTGTTAATATCAGGATATCGATATGCTGCAGTTTCTATAATGATTGGTATTGCTTCATTCTGTAATATGAGTGGTAAATAATTCTTTAGTAGTGTTTGTTGTGTTTCTTTTCGACTATCAAGTCTGGCAGGACCTTGAGTGTGATCATTGAATATTATGTAATCATATGATTGTTTGTCTTCATTGCATTCTAATAGTGATTGTACAGTTGGATATTCTTGTTGTTCTTTGAAGCCATGTTCACTCATTCCATTACCCTGTTCCCATAATTGTTGTAGATTGGTACCACCCCTTAAACATGAATCTTGATGTATATTTACATGATCTCCTTTTGATAGATTAACAAGGAAGCGAGGACAATCATTATAGTACAAGATTGAGTTTCCTAGGAATGCTACTCTTGTATATACCTTGTCGGTATCTGATGATGTAGATTGTTGCATTGAAAGTGATATAGATATAGGATTGAGCTGTTGTATACTAAATGCTTTGCAACCAATAAGAAGTATGCTCAATAAAAAAATGATGAACATCAGATGTGCACTAAAGTGGCGAACCAATCGAAAGACTTAGAAACTGATGGGTTTATATACCAACGCAACCAAAGCTTTACTCTAATACCAATATATACAACAACTCCTCACTGACGAACAATTGCAATATCTCACCGCCTCTAGCGGCCTGCACCTGCCTGCCTGCCCCTTGACTCCCTCGAACAACTGTAATAAAGACCACCACTAATTGAAAGTATGACATACAACTCAATATCCCCCAAGCTATTGCAATATGATTACTATGGTATATACTATTATATAGAGAAGCATTCTAAATAGGAACTGAATATCATATCAATCTTTGAAGTATAATTTAGAGATATCGATCGATGATTAATTGAGCATAGCAAAATTCACAAACAACAAATTACAAATGGTCGGTAGGGTAGGTTACGATATCTATCTCTTAGTGACTTACTAGTGAACTAAACTTTATAAACCAAGGACAAAAGGGGAAGATCAAATAAATAAACCATAATGGATGTTGATCAACAATTTCGTAGGCGCCCGCCGCCACCGCGCGATACCTCCAACCCATTTGATGATGATACCATTACAGATGACAATTCACAAAATAATTACAGAAACAACTCCAATAATAATCCAGAGGCTGCACCTCATGATCCTCTATTAGACTTGTATGAACGACGTCTAGCCGAGGATATAGATCGAGATTTCTTCAATGATCCATCAGAATTTCAAGCATTAAATCGAGTCATTGATATAATTGGTGCCGAAATTGATAACTCCGGTGGTGATATTCGACCAGGTTCGGAAATAGGTACCAACTTTACACATCTACAGCAATATCAAAGTATACAACATCAACAACGTATAGTAGAAGAGGTTATTGAACATATGGCTGTTAAACATTGTGCAGACTTAAATTCAAGTGTAGCCGCCGTGGGTAGGATGAGTAGACAATTTGATGAAGCGAAATTACGTGTTAAGAATTTACGTAGGCAGGTGAGGGATGTTAAGGATAGTTTGAGATTGGGTGAATTGGGTGATGTTGCTACTGATTTGGTACGTTTTGTTGGGGATATATTTCGATTAAGTTGGGGATTGTTTGTTGGGAGTTTTGGTGTTGTTGCTACTTCTTGTCTTGATTTATTTTATCCATTATCTAACATTTTTGTGTATATCTTATGTCATCAACATCAAATAAAACACAGCCATCAAATGACCCAATGTCCAACCCAAACGATCCAAGTAATAATGCAGTAGCAGCAGCTGCCGCCGCGGCCCAAGCGGGTGCTTCTGCCAGATCGTTACGTGAACTATGGTTGAAGAAATTGGAGTGTGAGGCAGTCCTTAGTTTAATACGAAAGAGTGAGATTTTACGTCGGGCACCCTTGGGATTTGATTCACTAATTCGTCCAGTGGATGGAGGACCGTGTAAGATTGGTGCTGCGGTTGTGGTATTGTCAGAGGCACTTAGTATTATGTTTAGCGATGATGTGGCGCAGGTTCAAGCATTTGATAGGATAATGGAACAGCTGATGACAAGAAAGCAACGTGCCGAGGAGATTCTTTGGGCTACATTGGTTGATGTTTTATATCGGCATGGTGATAAACAAAGCAAGGAAGAGGAACGTAGACGTCGTGAACGGATGGAGCGTAGAGCTAGGGCCTTAGAGGCTGCCGTAGCAAGGGGTGAAAGTGGTGCCGCTTCTACGAATATGAGTACAATTGCTGAAGATTCTGATGAGGATGATTCCAATTCGTATACACATACTTACAACAGCTTTGAAGATGATGTATCTACCAAGTCGGGAACGCGGGGTGGAGAGAGTAGCAAATCAGGAGGGAGTGGAGGTGCCAATACTGCTACAACCTCAATGATGAGTGCTCAGTTTAAACGAATGGTAGGACGGGCAATCCTTGAATCCGAAATAGATTTGGAAGGAGATGAACTCCGCTGTCTTGAGGAACCAGCGGCATGGGGATCGTCATTTGCCAATCATACACATTTACCTGCCTCATATCTATATCCAGAACAGGCTTTGCCTAGATATACTGATCCTGTTTTGGCAATCCGCATTCTAGTTGAATGCTTGACCAAGCTAAAGAGATTGGATGATGTGGAGCAATATCTTAGTGAGAGTATAGATCGTGAAATACGTCAAGTAGCCGAGCGAGAACAGGCCAAGACATATGCGCGATTAGAACGACGAAGGGGGCGGGCAAGGTCTAATATGAGTGATGGAGGAGATAGTGGAGGTGAGGGTATGATGGGAGATGATGCCGATAACTTGAAGGAATTCCGTATACATTTGAACAACTTGTTAAAGGCATTCGGTGGTGTAATGACGAGATTCTTGCACTTGGCACAGATTTTGAGACACAGAATTGTAAGTTCTCTTGACTGTTCGAGTTAATATGCTGTGCCCACTGCCTCAAGTACTCACCTTTGTTCTATCTTCACCCTGTCACAGTGCTCTGATCCAAACTTGGAAAAGATTTGTCCGTCCTATCCAGTGCCTTCAGCTGCTCTTTATCCAGTACTTGTAAATGTCGAACTAGCCATGCAACGTGAAATCAAGTTATTTGTCTCTGCCTGTATTGCTGAATCAGGAGATAAAGTTAAGGACAAGCGTCGTCGTATGCAAAACGCTGCAACAATGGAGCAATCACAGCTTGATGTGGAAGTGGGTATTTTCTCATTGGGCATTACATCTACTGGTTTAGGTGGAGGAACGACATCAATGGATGGCTGGAAGAAGTCTAGGGCAAACATTGTAGGTTTACCACCTGATCAATTTGTGTCCAACGTGCTAATTTTACGCACCAATGTTGATCCAGAAGTAAGGCATGCCTTGACATTCAGACGAAGTATTTCAAGATGGACACATGAGGTGTTAGAGGGAAGGAAGGAGCTTTCTATTTGCAGTGATGAAGATACCAGCTCGCCCATGCATCAGAACACTGTGGAGGAGGGCGCACTGGTATACATGGATAATATTATCCAGAGAACACTACTACCAGAGATGCAGGATGAAGCTGTTAATGCTGTCATCCACTTTTTGGAACGGCCAGATGCATTCGATCCTATCGCAAACGATGTATTCACAAGATATCGTGATCAGGTACAAGTGGAGGCCGAGATGTCTGTTGCATGTCAAGCACTGTACACATCTACCCGTCCAATATTCATGGCATTACATCGTCTACCTAAAGGTGGAGATATGTACTTATCACTTGTTACCATGCTTGAGCATGCCATGCTCACATTCATTTCAAGAATGAAGCAACGGGTTAGTGAGTTGTGTGGAGGAAAAGCGGCATTCTCATTACTGGAAGATCAAAGAGGAAACCCCACACCGCTAAGTCAATACATGGAACGCAGAAATGCCTTCACTTTACTTCAACGCATCTATAACGATGAAGATGATGTTGATGACGCCCCAGTGGAGCCCAGCACACGTGTTGGAGGTATTCTTCCCCTGGCTCCGTCAGAGAGTGATACATCTCCTAGAAAGATTGGAACCTCTGGCAAATTGGCAGGTGCAGATTCAAGAGCCTCATTCGAGAGGGAGGTGGCCCAGCTTGATGTCATTACCAAGTTCTCATCGCCACTAAAATTTGAAGGACCAACGTTGTGTAAGGATGAAGAGATGATGAAGGCGGCGTGTTTAGCAAACAGCTTACTTCGTGTGGCGAGTTTACTGGATGGACAATTGAGAAGCAAAGCAGGTGGTTGGGAAAAGTCATCCAAGATTAAGGCAATTCGTGATTTACAAAGCGCAATCAAGACGATTAGGTACCATGGACTAAGAGTGGCCAAGTTTCTTCGGATGGAGATGTTGATTCAAGTGTAAGTACGATTTTGTGATAGTGTTTCATTTGTCTGAAACCAAACTCACTAACTCACTTCCTATCACCTCCATAATCTCTACTCAACAGGGCAAAGAGAATGTCTGAGATATGCAACAGTTCCGTCCTCCAAGCTGAGGATGCAATTCGCCTTCCATCTTGTGTGAATAATCTTGGAGAGTACCTTACTTCTACAAGTGATAATATCCGTGAAGCCGGAGGAAATGCCGTAACAGCATTTGCCTTTTCATCACTCGAGCAATACATTCCGTACTACCTCATGCAGGCTGCTCGTATTGTAGCAGGAGGTTCCAAATCTATTACAATGAATGGTATTGAATCTTTGGATAGAACAGGATCAGTTCTATATCGAGATCTCAAGGGAGCTACAAGCTTTGAGAACTCATTCTGGGATGAGGATGCCGCTGCAAACTCTTTTGAGCAATCAGCAGTCTTCCTAAGCTTGATGGAGATATCATTAGATGATCTTAGCTCTCATTACCGAAGATTTCCCAAACAGTTCACAGATGCTGACTATCAGTCAATGTTCTCCTTTAATGGACCACGAAGAAGAGGAGATGCAAGACGATTCAATTTACTGAAGAGTAAGATGAAGACTGAACGAGGTAGCTAGACCAACTCTTTCTTGACATACAAGATCCTATCTATGAAGACGGAGAGAAAAGCTGAACACACTTAACAGCTAAAACAGGGTTAAAGATCTATCATCTAGATTAGCTATGGCGCAGATCTATGGCGACAAGAGATCTACTTCGGCTCATTCTCTCACGTCATATTCTATCCGTGGTCATATCTTCCAAAATACACTTACTCAACAAGATTCCAAATATTGGTGAGTGCGTCACGACTAGTGGTTGCATTCGCATGGGTGTAGGCTGTGTTGATGACTGAACGGTAGCTCTGGAATTCCTTATTACAAAATGGGAGGAGGTTGAGGGAGAAGGAAAACAAATTGGTTGCAACCTCTGAGTCTCCAATCATTTTGAGCGAGAGAGCTCGATTGTAAGCCTCCGTCGCAAACCATGTCAAGTCGCCAGTTGAGTAGAAAGCATCTCCATCACCTTCACATCCTTTCTTCTTCTCAACAGTTGAGGAAATCTCTTGAAACACCTCAACAACTTCCTTGACAGAAGTCGCTTGTTTGATAATCGTCCTCTGAATCTCCCCAAGTGAAACTGTATAACCACCTATGTCAACTTCAA
>Ga0075439_12795_pt1 | contig 18326 bp, 17 predicted proteins | sample MintriSingleCell_FD_74264 | JGI IMG/M metagenome (GOLD analysis project Ga0075439, IMG submission 74264) | Marine eukaryotic communities from Monterey Bay, USA to study complex ecological interactions - Minidiscus trioculatus JGI Plate_4_G5... | ecosystem: Environmental > Aquatic > Marine >... | reverse complement strand
CGGTTTTGTGTCTTTTCCAATCATTACGCATGCATTCTTTTGAGCACACCCTATACTCATTCGTTTTGCAGCGATCACAGTTCATGAGCTCAGTATCCGGAGTCTTTTTTCCGCATACGGAACAAGATGATAATGTTGTAGATGGTACTTCAGGTTTGGATTGGCCACCAGGGAGATCGGAACGACCGTATGCACTCAAGTTCTTTTCGTATTTGGGGCTACCGCGTTTCTTCTTCTCTGCCATCTCCCTTTCAGCACTTTTCAACTCATCCCGAGAGGACAGGTATGTAGTCAATACACTCTCGTATGCTTCTTCCGACAGTGCATTACACTCAAGCAGCATTTCGATCTTATCCAAAGCTAATTCGAATCCAGACCCTGCTGCTATCTTCCAGTGCTCAATAGTATCCTCCATCCGTGCACATGAAACTCCAAGATTGAACCTAGCAGTAACATCTCCCCCCATTGCCGCGAGTTGAGAGTAATGTAAAGCTTTCCTCTCATCCTTTTCTAAACCCACCCCTCTAGAATATGCAAATGCAACCTTGTTTTGTGCGGAAATTGAACCAAGTGCCGCTTCTTTGAGCCATAACTCAGCTGCTTTCATATTATTTCGCTGCAAACCTAATAGCCCATCGTAATAATTCAATCCCAAGAAACAGAATGCATCACCATCGCCAACTGCCATCCTCTTCTTACATCTTGCAATCTGCTCCTTGTCAGAAATTAAAGTTGGTTCCCTACAAAACGAACACTTCCCAATGAGTGATTTTGATCCCTTTCGAGAAGTGGCCAAAACTATCTTTTGGTGCATACACCCATGGCAAATAAACTTTCCGCAGCATGGTGAGTAATTCCAATGCAATTCAATTATTATTATTGGCATAGGCAATAGACATATTGGACAATCTTCTAAACTGGGAGGTGGTACCTTAAATAGTTGTTCGTCTGAAGGGGTAACCATAGGATAAGCACGCTCACAACTCAACTCGGCAGCACGTAGCATACATGCACCTTTATGAATTTTACGATGTGTTAATTGACACTCTATATATTGTTTTATGAAGAGAGAAGTATCAGATATGCAAAGAGATTCATTATGATAATTATATTAATTATCTTACCTCTGCTGCAGTACTTCTCCCTCTGACAGCCGGCACATGTCATTAGATTGATACCACCCTTTCCACAAGCTGCACATTTTGAGATATTACTTGCAATAACCATATTTATGAGGCTTATAATTAATGTTTGATGATAGTTGTTTGGTCGGTTCACCTTAAAATGTTGAAAAAGTGCACAAGAACTTTATCAACGACGCACACGTGCGGTGGGCGGTGGCTTTAGCTTGAGGTAAGAAGAGATTGCATCAATAAATAAATAGGCCATACAAACTGCCACAAGGCCACAATCAACAATCTATTATGTATCAACAATCAACACGCACCATTGCCTACTGGGGTGGTATCCTTTTATGAGAGTTTAGCCCAAGTATTTCATTTTTTCTGCCTACAATATTATGAATAATATTGTTGTTGATACGGTAGGAAGTTTGTCTCCATAATATATGCTATTCCTGTTCCATATAGATCCTATACTTGCAACCACATTCTTGATCGTTATCAACATTGCACCACAAGGAACGTCATTATTGGGGAATAGGTTGCTTTGGTGGCCTGCTGCAATAATCAGTTTAATAATTTTATTTGGATTGAGTAAACTTCCACTTGTGGAGTAGATAAAGGCCCTAATATACATAATTACAATACAACAAAACATGGCATCAACATTATCAGAATTAACAACAAAACCAGTAACAGTATTAACCTGTGATGGTCGATTAATATTTGGTACCTTACAGGGATATGATCAACTACAAAATTTAATATTAAAACATTCCTATGAAAAAGTATATAGTATGGAAAGTCCAGTGGAGAAGGTTGAATTGGGATTATTCGTAGTTAGAGGTGATAATGTTGCTGTTATTAGTGATGGTGAGGATGATGAGAAAGATGAGGAGGAGGATGTGCGTGCCGAACCTATAAAAGAAATAAGTGGTAATAGATGATTTATGTTACTGGTGGCTAAGAGCCGCTTATGGCTCTTGGCTTGTTACAAAGTGCACAGGGCGGTAATAACTGGTTTAATCGTCAGGGAAGGAATATAGTCGCTGGATTATAATGCATAACAAAACATATATACAATACAAAATACAGGAGTTAGATAAAAATTGGATTAGAGTGATGTGTCAAATTGAAAAGCAGACTGTAGGAGATTCGTTTAGACATATCGGCTGTTTGGCCGTCGAAACTAGTAAACATTTAGCAGGGTCGAAATGAACTTCTAACTCTAGACGAAACCAAGTAGTTTTATAGCACATTAAGTCTATTTGTAGCTCACTTATCTACTTATCTGACAACATAGGATTCGATAACATCGTCTGGCTCAAAGTCCTCAAAGTCTAATAACCCAATACCGCACTCATCCCCAGATGTGATAGAGTCAACTTCAGCCTTGAAATTTCGTAATGTTCGAACCTTGCTCTCTGTCAGGATCTTATCTCCCCTCATTACCCTGACATTACTTCCCTTCTTGATGATACCATCTCTGCATTTACTTCCAGCAATGTTACCCGTGCCACCAATGTTAAATACCTCCTGAACAATAGCAGACCCAACATACTCTCCCTCGGGTGTGGGAGAAAGTACCTCTTGCATACGGCATTCTACAGACTCAATGGCGTCATATACAACACTATAGTATTCAATAGGTACTCCAAACATACGAGCGTCATCCATTGCGGCGGCATTGGCACCTGTATTGAAGGCGATCACGGTAGTATCGGGCGTTACACTTGCCACGGCAATATCACTCTTGGTAACATCACCAGCTTCACTAATCAATACTTTAATGCCAACTTCTGACTCTTCATCTTCAAGCTTCAGTTCGGTAAGAGATCTTGCTAATGCCTCAGCCGATCCTTGAACATCTGCCTTAACGACGACACATATTTCACGACGTTCCTTCTGCCCACCAGCAAAGATTCCTTGAACAGATGACATGAGCCCTGATTGGTACGATGACGACTTTCTCTCACGGGCAATTCTGAGAAGAGTGTGGTACATATGATGTGAGCAGCATGTAGCAAAATTTATCATATTAAACAACCGTCGGCATACAACGTTCTCACCTTGTACGTGCAGAGGCAAGTTCTCTTGCAGTTTGCTCATCCTCGGCAACAGTAAACAGGTCACCAGCCTCTGGCACTCCAGTTATACCCACAATATTGATGGGGGTACTAGGACCTGCCTCTTTATATCTCGTTTTACCATCAAAGCCAATCAAGGTACGGACCTTACCACTAGCCTCGCCTGCCACGAAGTTATCACCGACACGGACAGTTCCCTTCTGCATAAGAACAGAGGCGACCGTACCCAATCCCTTCTCAACACGTGCCTCAAGTACTACACCCTGTGCATCCCTATCAGGATTGGCAGTTAAGTCTAATACCTCTGCTTGGAGCATAACCTTTGATAACAAATCATCTAGATTGGTAGCCTCCTTGGCACTAATTTGTGAGCATAATACATCCCCACCCAAGTCTTCGGTTAATACCTCATACCCAGCCAAGTCGGCCAACACCTTATTAGGATCGGCAGCTTCTAAATCTATCTTATTCACTGCCACCAGTAGAGGCACACCAGCTTGTCTGGCGCATGCAATGGAATCCGCAGTTTGTTGCTTCACACTATCATCAGCAGCAACTACTAAAATAATCATATCAGCAGTATTGGCACCACGTTCTCTCATATCAGTAAATGCTGCATGGCCGGGTGTATCAATAAAGGTTATAAGATTTCCTTCATGCTCGGCCTGGTATGCGGAAATTGCTTGTGTAATACCTCCAGCCTCACCAGCTGTAACGCGGGTGTTTCGAATGGCATCAAGGAGGGATGTTTTGCCGTGATCAACATGTCCCATGATTGTAACAACGGGTGGACGGGGTTGGAGATCCTCTGGGTCATCTTCATCGGCTGCAATACCCATGTACATGGCAGTATCTTCCCAATCCTCATCGTCGTCCTCATCATCTTCGTCATCAAACTCATCATCTTCCCCGGCTACGATTTTACCAAATCCTTCGGCAACCGACTCACATGTTTGTACATCCAATGATTGAGACACAGCTGCCATAACACCCAAATCGGTCATTAGATACTTGATAACAGATACAGGCGTTTCTCCAATAACCTCGGCTAATTCACCCACTGTCATTGGCTCATCGGGCAATACAACAGTGTTAAGACGGTCTCTCTTCTCTGCCCTAGCCGCCTTCTCGGCACTCCTATCCTTCCTCTTTAATGTACCTCTCCTATTACGGATTGATGCCTGTCGTCCCTTCTTGCCTGTGCCGATTCGAAGTGACACACCATTCCTTCCACGGCCTCTACCTCGTCCATAGTCACGTCCACCAGCCCCGCCTCCACGGCCTCCGCCGCCAAATCTTTTACGTGATGGTCCGCGATCTGAATAATTTGAACCTCAAGAGGCGGAAAGTAAAAATACACAATACATCGGTAAGAAGACGACAGCTAGATTGGTAGAGATTTGGAAAGAGCTATCCACATATTTGTATAATACTTTTGGCAGCTGGTATGAAACAGTCTTGCCTTTGCTTTCCTCTTTCAATTCATATAATAGAATACAAAATGAAAAAACAACTTACCTGATGAAAAGTCTGGCGCATCAGCACCTCCGCCTCCTCGTCCACGAGCTGCACCGGGTGGTCCTCGTCCTCTGCCTCCACCATCTCTTCCTCTACCACGTCCATCTCCTCTACCTCGTCCTCTTCCATCGCCCCTTCCTCTTCCACCTGTGAAATGTATAATGTAAAATTTGTGCATATTATGAGTATCAGTTTTTTGTAGAAAGATACAAAGTATTTCAAAGCACACAATTATACAATCAATACAATATATACTACAAATATAACACAGCAACAAACATTAATAAAATCTAAACTCACGTCCTTCACCCCTACCCTCCCTTTCGGGCATAGCAACGGGTATCCTTTGTAATCTCATTGGATTTTGTAGTTTTAATATAGGTCCATTGTAATCTCCAATATCTCCACCTTGACCTCCTCGTCCTCGTCCACCTCTTCCTCCACGGCCTCTACCACGTCCTCTTCCTGTTTTACATGAAGAGATAAAAAGTTGGATATGAGACATCAAGTATTGAGGAATGAGATTTTGTGTGCACACACATCATGTGCACATTTTCTCTTTCAATAATTATATCAAAGCACAAAATATATCGTACCTCTACCACCCCTTCCACCAGGTCCTCCTCTTCCACGTCCTCTGCCATATCCATCACCGCGTCCACCTCCTCTACCCTGATATGATGACGAACTACGTTCACCACTCTCTTGTTGCAATATAGTTTCTTTGAGTGTTGATGATGGTTTTATTATTGCCAAACTACTACTTCGTGTATTATAGGATGGTATAAATGCATCAGTAGTAAGTGTACATATTGTTGATAGTATTGCAATTATTGTACTTGATAGTAATAGTATTTGTCTGCTTGATACCTTCATTATTTGTTTATGTTTATCAATTCGATATCTCACAAATTGATGGCTAATTTTCTACTGCAAAATCTAAACCGCAATTCTCGATATATTGTCGATATTAATGCCCTCGACAACGACCCTAATTATCCACTTATCAGCGCCTATTGATCTCTAATCTACTTCCGTCTTAGGAGTTGATTGGCCGACTTCTTTGATTGATGTTGTGTGGTGGAGTTTGTTTTTACTTTTACTCTCGCTGACGTTTTGCATGTTGGCCCCGTGATCCCTTTGGATCATGAGGTCGAGACGTAGACTCATCAGAGCCTACCTCATTGAAATTGATGGAATATTATTTAGAAGTCAAATGTAAGGAGCTGTCAACAATAAGGTGGTTGAAAGATATTGGTGATGTTATAAAGATCGGTGGCCCGCGAGTCATTATACATTGAACAGATCAAGTTGATATCTTTCAATCTGTATCATTAATCATTACCATCATATTATGTCGGAAGAATCATCAAATAACATAATAACCAGTAATAACATTCGGATACGTCCAATGATATCAACTGATGCATCTTATATATGTCGAATATGGTGTGGTGGATTAGATCAAACAACAGAAGCTTGTCAATGGAATATAAGCAAGTATTTAGTATCTCATATGATGGACAAGTTGAAAGAACATGCCACATCAAACGAAGGAGATGTTGGACCTGATGGATCGAATTTAGAAAAACATTGGATGGATAAGTCTGATCGTGCAATGCTTGTTGCAGAGTGTACTGATGATGTCGATAATGGAGATACAGATGTAATTAGTAAAAGAAGAATAGTAGGATGTTGTGGAGTAAAGATTGGTACATCTGAATCAGAAGTAGGTCCAGAAGTGGACGTCGGCTCGGTATGGCGAGTATCAGTTGACAAAGCAGCAAGAAGCAAAGGTGTTGGGAAAGCATTAATGAACAAAGCTGAAAGTTGGATATCAGAAAAGAGATGTACCAAGATGCAATTGGTTACAGGCAATAGAATTGCAGCAAATTTCTACAAGTCTATAGGATATCAAAAGATCAATTGGATATTAGATGCTTTGGACATGCCTGGTTGGTTTGAGAAGACTATAAGTTGAGTGGTATCTCACTATGCAGTAGATAACAATTTACATAACGAGTCATCTCTTTAACTTTAAACTTGTTAGATTCAGATGACTTTAACAAATTATGAAAACACAAATTTGTTTCCATATTCTTTTCCACCTTTTACTGTACTATACAACCACTACTACTTCCATCTCCAGTACTACCAACACCACATGTCATGGGACTACAAGTGTACAAATTTTCATCAGCACATTCACCTCCTGGACATAATCCTTTATCATTGCCTTTATTCTTATTTGGTGATGTATCCTTATCATACTTTCCTCTTCGTTTCTTTCCGGGTGAAGGTGAGGCAATTATTGAGTCATCTCCTACATTATTGATACTTGTGGTACCATCTGAGTTTGGTGTTGGTACTCTGCCTGGAGTACTGTCTAACTTGCCTATTCCACTACCACCACTGTTTGTTCTAACTCTAGAATTTGCCATTGAATTTATTGATTCATCATTTCCATTCATTTGAGATGATTCTTGACTAGTCTCGCTATTCTTCTTGTAATATTTATCATACTGATCCCTTAATCTTGGTTGAGTGCTGCTTGGTATCGGAGATGAATTTAAATCATCTCGGTTTATCAATATATCATTATTATTATTACCATACGTAGCACCGCCTCCGCCACCGAATGTATTCATATTACTATTGTTGTTATTTGTAGAACGATGATGTAATACTCGATCAGAAACACATTGAAACAATGCATTCACATTCATATCAGCCTTAGCAGAGGTTGGTAAGTAAATTACACCCAATGCCTCTGCCAATTGTTCCACTTCATATTCTGGCACTGCTGGTTCAATTCTATTATTAGTTCCATTATTATCTTGTAATAAATCAGTTTTAAGTGCAGCAATGGCAACAACAACTTCATCATCAATTTTAACCTTCCTTCGTACTTCATCTAACCATATTCTCATCCCCTCGAATGATTGACGATCTGTAACATCATAACAAACAATAATGGCGGCTGCATTCTTATAAAACATTGGTGCCATGGCATGGAATTCTTTAGCACCGGCTGTATCCCATATTTGTATCTTAGTTGGTGTATTATTGGAAGAGGTTATCCGTTTTGTTTTAAAGTGTGCGCCGATCTAGATTGAAGACAGATGAAAGTAACTTTTGTTAGTACATGTGATTTGCAAAGGTAATCAAACAAGGGCTAATGAAGTTCAAATGAAGTAGCCAAATCACCGAGACTCCATATTGACAAGTATTCACAATGATAAAATAATACTAATGCGGACTTTCTGTGGCAGGACGACTGTTTTCGCGGTAGTACCCTTCAGCAAATCTTGTTACTAGTGATGTTTTACCGATGTGTGAATCTCCAAGTATTACCACCTATCATAAAGATGTGTTATTTTTTGTGATGAAATGAAGTTAGCGTATATAATATGTGTATAGTTTCTCAATACAGTATGTACCACAGTAACACTTACCTTGAATTCAGCTTGGGGTATCTCTACATGAGGCATCGTGCAATATATGAACAGTATATATTAAAGGCTAGGTATATATTATATAGGTGCACCCAATGAGTTGCGTTGAATAGACTGTTTTGTATTTTTGTATTGTAGGATTAATTGCAAAGAAAACCTTTTTCTTTGTCTCGACGCGACGACTGACTAATAATCACTAATCACCTCTATGTTTAACTGCAGCTGTATATCCTGATTATATAGCCGCGTTGCTTATTGATTGTTGCCTTGCGTGTTGGCTAATGGCTTGCGTATTGGCTCTTACTCATGCTTACACCTGTAATTGTTATTTTGTTTGAGCGCTGTTAGTTGTTATCTCTAGTTGTTGATTACAATCAAAGAGCGCTGATAGATAAGTGGCCAAACAATGTTATATCTACACGCCATACTCCTTATATTAACAGTCATATTACCTATAAGAAGATGTGATGCGCTATTTCATCCGGTATCATATCGAAAAACACATATTAGAAATCATGTATCAATAAATAAGAGAAGAGTAGTAAAGAATGTTGCCTTCATGGTAAATGTTGTACCTCGTGGTGGATCTGATATAGACAACTTTGAGTATAGTGATAATGAAGAAGTCGATAATAGTTCTGAATATGACGATACTGATACAGCAGAGAGAAGTGATGAAGAACTAGACCCAATAATCGACCTTCCACTAAGTGGATTAGAACCATCCAAATTCTCCTTCTTATCAAATATACATATAATGCATTATGCACATGTATTACTACGAGTTACAAAACGTGCATGTATTGCTGGTGTAAGAGCTGTTATGATGAATGAGAATAATAATATTGGTGATATAGAAGAGGAGGAGGATAATAGTAGTAGACCAGTTGTTAATACAATTTTGGGTAGAGGTGCATATGTTGTTGGACAGATGTATCATGCTGCCTTGACACCACCTGAAGAAGGTGATTGTATTGATGAGTTGGACATTGTCAAAAATGAAGAGGGTACGCAGAAGAGGCGTAGAAAGAGAAGAAAGCATACAAATAATCAACAACCGCATAGACATCGTCATCAGAAGAAGAGGAAGAAGCAAATGTATACAAGCAGTCCAACTGCAATCCCAAGTTGTGGCGGCATCGAAGAAGATGAAGAACCATCACACGAAGCTGCTATACTTCAACTTGCCAAACAATACAATATCAACTTCTTATCCAATAAGCCATTATCCAAAAGATATAGTTCCATACTACTAAGTTCACAAATTACACTCAATGAGGCATTACAAAAAGCTAATACTGATGCAAGGTTTTTAATATGTTACATTTCCAAGGGTGGATCCAACAATACGAATAATGCACTAATCATGCCACATCTATTATCATCAGAAGTAGTGAAAATGATTAATCGTAAACCACTTGGTAAGAAACAAACTGGTGATACTGCCTCATACTACATTTGGATAACAAATGATGATAAAGATGTTGATGTTGCAATGAAACGATTAAAGGTGAAACCACCCACTAGTCGTAGTAAAGGCTCTTCTAAAAAGAAGAAGAAGAGCAAGTCAAGTACAGCACCTATATTAACAATAGTATATCCATCAACAGCAATTGACCCCTCAGGAGGGAATAAGCTAACAGTATCACCCAAAATAGTAACACAACATCATTGTCATCCACCACCATCAACATCCGAAACACTCATATCATGGATGAATACTATACGTAAACGACATTTACGTGAATATAACAAGTTACAACATGATCGTAGAGAGTTTCAATTATTGAAAGAACGTACTGAAGGATATATCGAGAGTCAACAACAAGATAAGGCACGTGAAGAGAAGGAAAAGATGGAGAAAGAAAAGAAGAAAGAAGAGGAAGAAAAAGAAAAGGCGAGAATACAACAGATAATAGATCGTCGTGAAGAATTGTTAGAAAACTTAGTGGAGGAGCCAGATATGGGAGAAGAAGGTGTGATTACCATTGCATTACGATTTACGGATGGTGTCAAGCGTGATATGTCAACTTGCAAACGACGATTTGACGCGAGTACAAGTACCACAAATGATGTGTTTAATTGGATTGATGCCGTGCATGAAATTGAAAGAGAAAAGGTTGAATTGAGTACAATGAATGGTGCCAAGAAGTTTATCTATGAAGATAAGAAGGAGCAAACACTTGAGGGTGCTGGATTGGGTAAGATGACTGCCTTGAGAGTATCAGAGATTGTCAAAGTCGAGGGTGATGCCAAAGAAGACGAGTCTGGAGAAGAAGAGGAGGAGGAGAGTGGGGAAGAGGATGAAAGTGAACAATACGATGATGAGAGTGAATATGATAGTGAAGAAGAATAGAAACTTTCATCTCTAGAGAATACCATTAGAGTTATGTAGCTGTTAACTTGTAGCAGCCAATATCTACGTCTACAAATATCTATCGTACCTTTGACCAATTAAACATATAGAACCTTGCTAAAAACAATTATAACAAAGTATCTCAGCGACGGGCCCTGCCTATAAGCCTACAACCTCACTTCACTAAGCTCCACCCACAACCTCTACTCCATCCAACAAATTACGGATCGAATTTAATAAGGACGAAATCGTGATATTCCTCCTCATCATCAATGTCCTCTCCTTTATCCTTGTCTTCTCCAAATGCCTTATCTAGTGCATTAACCAACTGAACTTCCTTACCAACAACTACCTTATACAAGACAGCTGTAAAGTCCACGGGTAATCCATATCGCAATACACTCTCCACAAAGACACGGATAACCTTAATGTGCATCCATGCTACGAATGCTTCTCCATAGTGTGTTTTACACCAACGAGTTAATCCAGACCGCATGTTATCAACTTCTACCTGTAGCTGTTCAAGTGCCATGGCAGCCTTACCCTGTTGGGTTGGATCAAATGTAAAGTCTTCACGTACCATGTAACGTTTCTCGCGTAATGTCTTGGCAAATGCCCCAAGGAGATCAGTCTTTGTACCATGAACAAACTCTTCTCCTTCGTAGTAACCAGCCTCATACATTCCCTTCAATACTGTGATAGTGTACAAGATACTATCCGAATCTTCCATAACCTTTGTTAATGATCCGGGTACAACTGGCGAGCCCTTCTTTCCGTGTCTATCCACCTGTGAGCCAAAGTTTTGTCCCTTTCCTAGTCCAGTTGGGTTGTTTGCCCAGTCCGGTCCTATATTGAAAAATGTCAAACAAAGTATATGAGTTGAGTGAGTGTATACAAATAGGCAATAGCATCTCCTTTTACAGCATATCCCTCTAACTCTCTTACCCAACACAAACATAACCAAACAACAACAACAAACAAAGAAGCACTTACCACCATAACCAACCAACTCTTCACCCAAGGTATAAATATCATTCTCAAAATTCTCCTTCTGTGCCTTACCAACAGCAACAAATACAGTCTTTAAATATTCCGTATCAACAATATTCAACCCATCAACAATTTTACTATCCAATACATCATTCAAATCCACACTCAATAAATTACCACCCTTCTTACGTTTCGTATCCTGTAATGCTACTTGTTTATCACCATAGGAATTTGATAATTGTTTCAATTCTTCATCAATAGCGGCTACATTACCGGCAATTAATGATACTAATTCTTTCAACGGGCGGCGATTTGGAAATTTAGCATAATCCCATGCAAATTGTTGTATGTATCGTGTTGACGGTACACCACCGACTGATAATTCAGTACCTTTCTTACCTGCTAATTCGATACTACTTTTTTCAACTTTACGTACGATACTTTCAATTAATGTATCGGTTTTACCTAAATCATCGGATAGGTTCATTAAACTGTCGAGTGTGCCAACCATGAGAGATGGTACCTCGAGTTTAAACATCTCGCCGAATGGTGCTGAGGGACATGCTGCCGCATTTTGTAATTGTCGGTAGGATGTTTCTGGTGCTTGACCAGAGTTTGATATTGCTGAAATTAAGTAGGATGATGATGATGACTATATTGTATTGATGTTTATTTTGTATTTGTATGATTGAGTGGTATTAAGATGCAAATTGATAATGGAAGGCAATGCAAATGTTGGAGGGAGAAATAGAGCATAAGATGTGAGCATTTTTGTTTTGCAATAAAATTTGTCAATAAAACTTGACGACCCAAACCAAAGCATACAACAAGCCACGCATATCACTTACCATTTTGTCTATATCGTAATTGGTTATATAGTATTGCCGCCGCCTATTTGCAATGGTCCACTCTTTCAACGGCTCTATTTCTCGGAGTGAGTGATCATGACGGGCACCCAACTTCGCCCGAGGGGCAATCTGCCCTTTATCCCATTAGTAAATTTTCTATTGAGGTTGGCGGCGGAGGAAGACATCAAGAGGTGAGAGCACAGTGGTGATATTAAGCGTGTTGTGTACACTGAATATCGTTCATTAGATTGTATAGACTAATTGTGGGGATATTGTGGTTGGGTAGCTGCAGTTTATATGAGACACATCATGTGTTATTTTTATTTTGTGTGGAGGCCTTTCAATTATTGCAACTCTTGTATAATATGTTGTATCTAACTCTTCCTATCTTATATACCTACCGTTCAATATCTAATACGACTATATAATTACGAATTATAACCACCTCAAAACCAATATTAAAACGACAGGTAAAATACATACAAACACAAACACTTCATACATTATACTAAAATAATAAAATGAAAATAGACGGTCATGAATTTGGCATGCTAACCACCATAGGTGGTGCCATCGGGGTAACACATGGCATATTCGGAAAAGGTTGGTTTAAATCCATGATCCATCGTCAACCAATCATAGCATTCTCATGTACGTTAGCTGCCGTGGGTGTTTGTATGCCATTGGTAATCGTCCCACTCAGACGAAAGTTAGGTATGCCTACAAATCAATATGATCATCATGATCCTAATGTTGTTTTTCCAAAGTTGATTGAGTAAAGGGGATGGTTGGGATTGTTTTGTTAGTGGTTGGGGGTTTTAAGATTGGTGGTTAAAATGGGGATTAAGCTTAGGACTATCACCCAGAGATAACATTTATTGCTGGGGGGGGAATAGTTCGGATATACAAACATTGTAAATTAAAGTTCAAGTATCATTATGATCCTATTGGTCGTCTTAATTTGACTCTTTACTTAGGACAGCGATACCAGACATGTATCGAATGTTTAACCCAATCATGCGGGTTTGCCCAATGGCTGTCTCCCTGTCACTATACAATTGCAAACAACAAAACACTAAGAGGTAGAGAGGAGATGAACCAAGAAGATGATATCCTACTCTGAAAAGGCCAAGGCTCATATCGAGGCTCGGATTAAGGAAGAGGCGGCGACGGCGGCCAATACGAATGCAAATAATACGCCGCTCGATTCCAGGTCTAAACTCGAGGAGTTAAGACGGAGCTTCCCAAGCATAATTAGAGAACACAAGTATGATTGTAAGAAAGGAGATGTTATTACATATCGTCATGCCAGACCGAGTGGACACTTCTTTGATCACTTAAAAGCGGAGGCGGAAGGGAAAGTACTAGGGATTCTCTATCATGGTTCAAGTACGAAGAATATCAAATCCATCTTGAGGAATGGTATGCACAATAACTCCTACTTTACACCAAACCTTGACTATGCCATCAGTAGAAGTAAGTTTAAGGAGCTAAGGAAAGAGTATAATGGCTCTAAAGTTGTTGAAGTACTGGTAATGGCTGTTATTGTGGACAGAGACAAACTTCGGAAAGACTTGAACTTGAAAGAAGTAAAGCTTCCATCTCGGGAATATTCACTTCCTCTTTACATTATCACCGTGCAATTAAAGAATCCATGAGTAGTGGAGCTGGATATCAATGTAACAGTAAAGTGTGTAACAGAAAAGTAAGAGCAGCCTCACGTTGACGTATCCTCATCTCCCTCTTGGCTAAACGTCTTCTTCCTAATCTTTTATGGCCGTTTTACACGATTCCAAGCAGACTATTCTTTACATAAGCTCTCTAGCAAGATCTATATCGATTTTTATAGCCATAGTTCTCATGGTGACGCCGCTATAGAGCAAGCTGCAAGCCGAGGGTAAAAAAGCATGAAAGGATACCGCTGCTTCATAGGATACCAACATCCAATGATAAAATATACCATGATGGCTCACTCTCCAAGATAACGGCAGTGGAAGATATCTTGCTAACTTGCATTGCTTTGTTGTGCAAGACAATGTCAATGGCCTTACAATTAAAGACATTCAAGCATTACTTGTTGACTTACTCGAAAAGGATACCGCCGGGCAAAAACGCAAGACACCAAAAGGTATGCATTTTCTCTCTTTTCACAACAAGATGGTACCATCAAAAGCATTCACAGTTGATTGGTTGTATGTGCTTCTCACAATATCAATAGTATAAACAATGGAAGACGACACTACAACAGCATTGCTTGATGAGGATGAGGAATGTGGTAAATCTCAAACAGAAACAAAATCTGATTCACGAGTTGCAGCTTGTTGGAAAAGATTGACTCTGTACTCTCGGGACCATTCTTAAGAGGCAACAATGTTAAACTTCTACCATTCTTGTCTGATCCAACAAAGTCTAGACAACAGCGTGAACAGTATACCAAATACGTCGTCCCCTTCGCTGTGGCATCGGCCTATCTCCCGGAGGACCTCTTTACGGCTTTAAATCGGTTTGGAGATATATGGTCCAGATGCACAATATTCGATGAGAAATGGAATGGTACTTTATGCATTCACCGCTCAAGTTATATCCGCTGCCATAATATGTCTTCTCTTCTCAAAGAAGCTGGTTAATTGGTCTAGTGGACAGCTTATGCTAATCAGTACTTTCTGCTTCAACTTCGCCCTGTTCTATGCGGGGTTTGTGTATGGTACCCTAATCTAAAGTATGTGGTCATTAATTTGCAGACTCATGATTGCAACCAAGATAATCATCAAGTAAATCTGATTGGGGTCTCTTTCTTGTAATGTTCTTTGTTACTGGTCCATCGAGGGCTATTCTTGCCTTATCAACTTTATTGAAAGCGGTAGGATGGTACAGAGAAATACACCGTCTAGCCTTGGGAGCTGGGATCTTCGGACTCATCTTAGGCGTTTGGGCAACCTTGTTCTCAATCTGGGGTGCTGCGTTGGCTAACATTTCAGTAAGAGATTCATTCTTTTGGGTTGCCTTGATTACTGCAATAATGATGGTACCGTCGATCTTCTTATTACGATCACCCGAAGAGCTTCCACTCGAAATAGATGATGATTCAAAAGACGGTGATAATAATACAAATGATACCTCTCTCCAATCAAAGAAGGCAGGCTTCAAGGAGAATACTGACTGTCCAGAACTAACGGCAGCTCAACTTAGCCGAACAAGACAGATTTGGATACAAGACGTGGGCTGGATTTTGGTAATGATGCCAGGTATGTTGTTTGTGTTTGATCCATATCTCTCGATTTGATCTTTGTATCTAATTCTGTTTCATGACCTGTCTCAGGCTTTGCAATCAAGTATACAATATCACCCGTCATGTCAGCCCTCTTCGAGGCTAGTGTTTTAGTTCAAAGTATATCATCGTTTGTATTCTTGATCACGTATGCTCTGGCTAGATTCGTTACAGGTTTTGCCATTGGAAGAATAATCAAGTTAAAGCACGGTGTCTGGCTTGCGACTTTCATATCACCACTAATGTTCTTCTTCACGGGTACAATCATCCGACTTAACTGTACGTCGACTGGCTGGATGATTGGTTTTATCATTGCAAATGCCGTCGTTGCCTTCTGCTTATGTGCAAAGAAGATATTCCTCACTCCCCTCGCTCTGGCAATGTGGGGTAAGCAAAATCTACCCAAAGTTAGTTCTAGATCGTTATCTGCTCTAGACATTGCTTCCTTCATCGGCCCTATTGTAATGTGGCAAGGTCTATCTGCCAGTGGTGATATCTATATAGACCCTATGCTCAATACAAGTGAAGAGCAACGACGGGAGCTCTTGACATACTCTTCTAATTCATTGTTTATCTTGGGTGGAATAGCCTTCTCGGCATTTCTGTGCTTTGCTTTCCTGATAAAGCCATATCGACGTGATCCTTCAGCTTAGTCGAATTTGTAATATATGTAACATATGATTCATAACTGTAATGGTTTGACTTAAAGTGTCATTCTTTCCAGCTTATTATCTTACCGAGCTTTGTGATCCAAATGCCTCAAAGACAGCTAGTGATTTGTCCCATCTTTGGAGTATCTCGAACATAATTGACAGAGGCTCGATATCCTGAGTATCTTGAGGTGGTGTAACTTCCTCCTCGCCAATCTCAACAATATGATAATTTGAGTACTCCTCGATAAGTTGCAGCATATCTGGTAGTAGTTCGACTTGCATATCCTCGTCAAAGTGCTCAACATTGGAACGATTTCTATTTCTATCTGATAAGACTTTGTAGATCTTCTTTTGTCTGACATAATCGGGATCCAGATATTTATCCGAACTAATGTCACCATTAATTTGTCTGACATCGTCATAGTCATCATCATCAGGGAAATCAATATTACAGGTATGATTGGAATCGGCGGCAGAGTTCAAACTTGTCTTGTCAAACACTGCCTTTCCCAAAGCCTCCCATCCTTCATTTGTCAGGTTATTCCTACTAATATTCAGGGTACGTAATTCTGAGTTGCGTCTTAATACTATTGCAATAGCTCCAGCATCATCATCATTAAGCTCATTCCGAGTAACATCAAGAGTCGCCAATATAGGGTTCTTTGCCAAAAAGGTTGCAATAAAAGTATCTCCTCCCGTATTGATTTCATTGTCAGACAGATATAATACTACAAATTTGAGTTTGCCTGCATTCATGACTGACTTAAGCATTTCATACCCATTGACATCAGCCCCTTTGCAATTATAAAGTACTAACATTTTGAGGGATGTTGTAATGGTATAATACGGCAGAGCTCTTCAACATTCTGTGTGCCCATGACATTGTCACGGAATGCAAATTCCTCACATTTGTCGTTGCCCTTCAGGTAGTCTAAAGCAAAGCCAGCGCCTTTCTCTCCGAAATTGTTGTCCTGCAAAAGAACATGTCTGAAATGAGTTGACTTTAGAGCCTCAGATAGGAGGTCAACCACTTCATCCGACAGTTCCATACCAACCAATTGAAGTATTGATTTGTTATCTTTTGGTGAGAACTTCAGATCATATTTATATTGCTCTAGAGCATTTGCAAACTCCTTCCAATGCGGTAAAAGCTCCTCATTATATTCGACCTCATTGATATCCAAAGTAATGTCACCATCACTTGTACCATATCTCATTTCCTCGGTATACTTTTGTATCTGCCTAAGTAAATCCTCAACTTCATCTCTCTGGTCTACACCAATACTATCCAAATAGCTTACAGTTAGACCAGGTGCTGAATATTCCCACTTCTGATTCTTCAATAATACATCATGATGCTTTTGTTTGTTTTCCATCCCATCAAATCTACTGATTATATCAGCAGAGCTTTTGTCACACTTCTTTCTTAACTGTGCAATTTCTCCCCGCATATCCTTCATCTCACTCTGCATACCCTTCATATCATCTTTCATACCTTTCATCAACTGGAGCATATTGGCTATATTATCATTCTGTGTACGATTTTGATGCACCAACTCATCAATACTTGACTTTATTGCAATGAGCTCATTATTATTGTTATCAGTCTCTACAGCTGGCGTATCACCGCCAACCCTACGCTTCTTTGTATTATTGCTGCTGCTCATCGTGTATTGGATTATCAAATAATAATATCTATCCACAGTATATATCGTATGCTTTTTTGTTTCAAATGATGCACCTTCTCGCTAATATCACTTAAATGATGCACCTTCTCGCTAATATGACAAGATGTGTACACAAATTATTTAACCAATATAAAAGCGTTAGCTAACCCACAAAATAACAAACGTCTCCCTTATTATAATAACAGACGCCGCAATAATAGTTGGATTGATGTTGTTAATATGTAGGTCAATCGATCCAGAAGTCAATCTTTCAGCTAGGCTTGTTGTTTTAGGGGGCATATCCCAGATATAGGTGGGCGTCGCCTTGTACCCGTATATCCCCTAATTGTACCCATAAATAGG
>Ga0075439_12255_pt1 | contig 18445 bp, 14 predicted proteins | sample MintriSingleCell_FD_74264 | JGI IMG/M metagenome (GOLD analysis project Ga0075439, IMG submission 74264) | Marine eukaryotic communities from Monterey Bay, USA to study complex ecological interactions - Minidiscus trioculatus JGI Plate_4_G5... | ecosystem: Environmental > Aquatic > Marine >... | reverse complement strand
TGGAGGACGTGTATAAGCCCCCAGGTTACGGTAGAATACATTATCCCATTCTAGTTAATGATAAGTGAACGAGGATAAGAGAGACATAAGATGTGAGCAAATATACCTACAAGAGAAGATACTACACCAAAACTATGATGGGGAATGCTTACCTCCTCCATCTTCGAGCATGTAACAATGGCCCCTTGTATCGTAGGCAACATTCTCACTAAGGGTGAGATTGTGAGTGCCATGAACGACAAAACAACGCTGATTGGACTTCCAAATGACATTTTTGGCTAAGGTTGAGCCATGAACACATTCAGACATGTGGAAATGGATAGGGTATCGACCAAGCCTTGTTTGTTGACCAAAGTTGACGAACATTGCTCCCTCTAGGTGTTGTTTCACCATGGGAGTATGCAAAACGATCAAATGACCACCAATCTTCTCGTGGTCACCAGTCTCCTTCTCTCCCTTGATAACCATCTTCCTATCAAGTAATGCAACCTCGACTGCGAAATCGGGATACCCAAAAGTCTCGTCGATTGCAGTCTTCTTCTTGGCAAGGGGAAGTACAGCAAGCACACCAGGACTTGGAGAACCTTCCACAAGGGTAGTATGGCTATCATCCCAAGCATGGGTGTCACTTGTGAGCATGATCCGACTGCCTTTGGTTTGCCAACACCTTGCGGCATCATCTCCGAGGGTGAGCTTATCAAGTGACTCCATTGGGAAAGCTTGAGAAGCGGGGTAACCATACACCTTGACCTCTCCCATATGAAGACAATCATAATCACGGAGTTGAATCTTGACATACTGAGCGTCGGCTTGGTCTGTTTATGATGTTGAGTAGGCGGTGTTAAAGAAACATGACAAAAGTGAGCATATGATATGAGCATATGATATGATATGAGCATATGATATGAGCTTGAGCCTTTACGGCCTTTCGGCGAAACCCTGTCCAATAACTTACCAGTAGAGATGGTTTTTCTATTTCCATTCTGTCCAGCAACATAAATTGAATCAACCACGGTCATGTTCGAATCCATGAAGAAGATATCATAATCATGTAAACGGCCATTACAGCAGTCGAGACGGCCAACAACTTCCATACTAACAATGGTAAACGTGTCTTCGAGATCAACTTGCCACCACTGATTGTAACCCTGATTACACTTGGTATGAGCAAATGAGTTATCATTGCCATCGACGGTTTTTCCTGCTGTATCAACAGCGCTATTAAAGGTTGATGATTGAGAGGCAGGCTTGTTAAGAGCAACATTGGGTAGGGGAGTTCCATACTCAATGGATTGAAGTTTAACCCAACTTGGACAGGTGGGATCCATCGCATGGATGTCAAGACGTCCTATGGGTTTGGTGATAGTGGCAGAGAAGGCAGAGGGGGATGGAGGATTGGTGGTTAGAGACAATGTTCACATGATGTGTTTCAAACTGAAATGACCTGCCGCTCCCCAATCCATCCACCATCTTCCTAATCCAAACTTTCTCCCTAAATCCCTCTAACTCTCATCTATCTCCCTAAATCCCAATCCGCCTAATCTATGCTGTGCAACCCCTCTCCAAACAAACAAATAAAATATAAAAAGAATAAACAAATTCGGAGAAACAAAATGACACCACAAACACTTTCTTACCACCAGCAATAACAATTGCCTTATTATTAACACCCTTCTCCCCATGATGATAATTATCAGTTTCAATATCAGCCTTGAACATTAAATCATCTAATCCATATAATGTAATTTCAACACGATCACCATTTGTTTCGGATGGGATACCAGTGGATGATCCCGAGGATGGTTCGGGCATACTAAATACACCTTGAACATAAACATATTTAGTCCGGAGGTGTACCTTGGCATCATTTGGTATAATTAACTTTCCAACAATGTTTAATCCCTCGCCGAATTCAATTGTTGATCCGTAATAAGGTTGACCGGGTGAGGCATCTAATGTAACACAAACACCACATGGAATCTTTACTTCCGAATCCAAATAATCCGCCAATGGTTCCAATGTACTCTCACCCTCAACGGGTGCAGTATCAAAGTATTCACTCCAATTGATACAACTAGCTGTATCTAAATTGGCATTACATGACGAGACGACATAATCATGTTCGGAATGTCCACCATGATCTGCCACTGTATGCTCCTCTAGAACACGTCCTTCTTGTAAAGCACGTCCATCTAAATCGTAGGATAACTCCTCCTCTTCTTCCTCGACATAATCAAAATGACAAACATCTGAATTATCATCATTACCATCAATACTGTATTTTGTTACATAATCCGACATGGCATCGTAAATTTCAGATGATAGTGGTAAATTCAATTCAGAGTCGGATATGTAAGATAAGGAACGATCTAATCCTGTACGTGCAAAGTCTTTTATTGGATCTGATGTTGGGAATAGTTCTTCTGCGGTTAGTTTGTTAGCTGCTTGTTTGGAGTTGGTACCTCGTAGAGATGAAGGCTCATTGTTATCATCTTGACGAGTAGCAGCATTTATCACCGTCGTCGATGAGAGGACGGTGAGTAGAATGGCGCCGCCAATGAGACGCATTTCGTTTTGAGTAGCTGCTTGAGTTCTTGTATTATCGGGGGCTATTACAATGGTATATCAATGGCTGATGATATAGAGTAGAGAGGCAATACAATACATGTGTTAGTTTGTCCGACATTGGTAAGTTAGATATTCAATGCAATTGCAATTTTAAAAAAAAGATATCTCCTTGCTTTTGGGTATCCTCTGAGCCCCACCGAGACCGTCAACACCGTCGACAACATATAATACATCTCTACCATCGACTACTACTCACCTCTCTTTATTATGCCGCCTCTATTGCTATAACGCCTCCGCCAACGTTAGCTTGGTGAATCAAAGGGGCTTAGTCGTAGGGGTTGTCCAAGTCATTATGTTTCACGGGCTGTTTTGAAATAGGTTATGAGCTTCTACCATTAACTCTAATAGTAGATTTTAACTTCAAGTAACCCTATTTCGAGTAGTATCGCCAAAATAACATATCCATTCACTAGATAGATAAAATTTTTTGAGGTGATTGAGAAGTGAGAGAATGTGGGAAGTACACACAGGCGTTTCCGCTACAATTTCCTATAACACGGTGAGTAAGAAGAATTTAATCAGTGCCGAGGCGGCTCAATATTTGGCGTTTTGGGGGAATTGCAGAAGGACTTGTACTTAGAACTATCAAGATTACAAAAGAGACACAAGATGTGATCATCTTTTTTTGCAATACAAACAGAGTTTATGAGTATGATGCAATTTAAATGAGATACATGTATTCTAATCTATACCCTAATATCATACTTCAGTACTTAAATCATGTCCGTCGATTACGCCGCATTGGCTGATACAATAAAAATAGAAGACATTACGTCTAATGATATAAACCAAACAATATTACGACGCCTCAAGGATAACATTAGCATTCACTATTCTGACAAGCTACACCTCATTAAGGGGGATCAAGATCATAATGATTATATCCTAGATGATGGAGAAGATATTGGATGGCTAGGATATTATATTGGTCAAAATACAACATTACAGAGCCTAAATGAATCTTTTTTCAAAGAGATCAGTTGCAATACTTCTATTCGGAAGGTATATTTTAATATTGTTGATGGTAAGATGCTTTCCATGTTGGGTAAATTCTTCCAAAACAACAACAGTCTAATTGAAATTTGGATAGATGATTGTGTCGTATTGAACACTGAAGGTGTCCAGCAACTGACATTAGCTATTAGGAATTGCAACAAATCCTTGAAGCACGTAAGTTTGACAGACAATGAAATTGGAGACGGGCAATTAGTTAATATCATCACAGCTCTTAGTGTGCACCCACAACTATCGGAGCTTCGTTTTGAATGTATGAATATTGGTAGAAATGAATGTACGGCTTTATCAACTCTTCTGCGCTGTACAACTACCAAGCTGCAGCATCTCGATCTCGTTGACAACAACATGGATGATGAATGTATAGAGATATTAGTACATGCCTTCGTCAATGGTAATAAGCTACAGCTACAAGAGCTAGATCTTTCATGTAATAGATCAATTACAATTATCGGTTGGAAGAGGGTAGCAACTCTTCTTGAATTGTCTGATACCAAACTTGAAACTTTGAATATTGAACACAACAACATTGAGAATGATGGGGCACTAATATTTGCAAATTCATTGACCAGCAACTCCACTCTTAAAATATTGCATTTGACACTGTGCAATGGCAGTAGTAGAATAACTTCTGAGGGATGGGCGCCCTTCTCGAACCTTCTGTGTGACACTTCTAGCGTGGATAATACCTATCTATCAAATCACACACTTGAAATTATCGGGGGTATACCTACTGATTCCATTGTTGAAAGAGACTTTCTGCTTATGAACAGTATGGTAGATAAAAGACGAGTTGCAATGATAAAGATATTACAAGTTCACTCTCATTTCAATATCCAACCCTTCTTTGAATGGGAGTTCAAAGTCTTGCCACTAATGATTAATTGGTTTACAAAGGCGGCTGCTTGTGCATCAGTCTTTATCGGAAACCATCCTTCACTTAATTCAGTTCGAATTAATAAAACGAAACTCTCTGTTGTATATGATTTCATTAGAGAGTTTCCGATGCTTTATATAGAACCCGTGACAAGGAAGGCGATAGCAGAGTATGTTGCAAAGGAAGAAGAGCTACAAAAAGGGAATCAAATGGGGGTGGATCAGCGGGAAAGATTGGAAGAGATTCGGCGTTGCAAAGCTCGAGCAATGAGAAGGTTAGGCATGAAATGAAGTAGTTCAAATATATAATTTAGAATAATGAAATAAACCAACTTTGCTACCGAATAAGACCTAATCAACTCATTATTATTGTTTTGCACATCACTGTGTACAATCATTATAGAGCATCTCTCTATCCGATCTATCTTTAATTATACGACGCGAAATGCCCACCACCCACAATACCTGCAAAATCTCACGGGGATTGCTAATTGTTAATTTATATGCCGTCTCGGTGGTAACTGATGTTCCTCCATCTCTTTATCTAATTGTTTAATGAATGCATCCCGTGCATCTACTTCTTCTTCTATCTTTTCTTCTACATTATCATCAACACCAGCTAACGCTTCACCTATCCAAAAACCAACTCTTGCCATTAATATAAACATTAGTATTGCCATTAGGAGTGGTAATATGTAGGTATTGAAATAGTATATGAGTTTACTTTTTCTATTGTTATTGTTGTTCCGTTTTCTAACCATTATTACCATAATAATTTGTTCCTATATGATATATCAATACAATAATGAGCAGATACCAACAAAATATAAGTTGCTGATTTGTCTCTCGATTACCACAAGTTTTTACAATGCTGATATGTATCTGTCGATTGTCGATAGTGATACTGCAAACCGCCGATGACGACACTTTATCCCCGTACTACCCCGATATCTTAGTATCTAATCCAGCAATAACATCAATGTATTGGTCGATAATAGATACTAGAGAGCGCTGCAACAACAATAGGAGAGGAAGAGAAAATTTTATAGCAAGAAAAAACGACGGTGAGTGAGATTTTTTCTGGGGGTGTGGAACTTAAGAGTCCGCTTGTAGTGATGGTAATATAGATAGTACAGCAGATATAAAGTAGATAAATAGGTTGTGTCGAAGTGGTTGGGCTATTTTGTGTGGTTAAGATCAATTTGCAATATTGTATTATAAAGAAGACACATCTTGTGAGCTTTTTTTCATTGCAAAGTCATATCGTAGTGCATCAATATGGACGAAAGTAATAAACGCCAGAGGACTACTTCCTCTAACAATGAGTTACATATTAAAGACCTTCCAGATGGTTTATTGGTAGGTATATCAAGTTATCTAGCAAAGCCGTCGGTGGCGTTATTTGCAATAGCAATGAGCCCCAATAATTCTCAATCTCAACAAACAAAAACAAGTAAAGCAATTATATCCTCAATCGATTGGAATTTATTGGACTTCAGTGATATCGAAAAGAGTTTAACAGCTAAATTATTGGATGATGATATTGATAAGATATTGAAAAGTATAGATGCCGTTAACAATGTACGCATATTAAAGCTCGGTGGGTGTGTCAACATTACTGGCAGCGGATTGGATATGTTACGTTCTTCCATTGCAATACAGCAGATTGATATGAGTTTGGTAGGGAAACATGAAGTGCCTCTGATTGAACCAGAACCTCTACTATCTGATAAGGTAGTATTTCCTGTGCTTCATAGTATTATCAACGGAGGAAGTAGTCTCAAGCATATAGAATTCCCCAAGAAGTGGAGAAATGCGCATAGTGTACGGTTGACACTGTTCTTAGACCGGTATGATGACTACTTGAGAAATCGAGAGCATTGTTGTCCAAAATGTAATAGAGTTTGTGTGTTGACAGGAAATGAGGAGTGGATAGAGAGTGAAATGAACGAATGTTATGGAACACAAAACTATACATGTTCTGGTTGTTTAAAACATTTTTGTGATGACGATGATTGTGTGGACGAAGATGGAACTTCCTACGCTGCTTGGTGTAAAAAGTGTGAAAAGCTATACTGTAAAGACTGCACTTCGATTTCCACATGTTCTCAGTGTCGTAGTTATGCTTGCAATGAATGTTATGATATGAAAGAATGTGAAGGGGAAGATTGCGGGCGTGTTTTATGTAACGACTGCTGTGAGAAGAAGACGTGCCATGTTTGTAATCGTACGAGGTGTAGGTCGTGTATTAGCAGTTACCAATGCTCATTGGGGGGCTGTAACAAAGCAATCTGTGGTGACTGTCTAGAGAGCACGGGGGAGGGAGGGAGGTGTAGTGCATGTAGCAAAGACTTCTGCTCTACTGAGTGTCAGTACTTGGCATGTGGCACAGATGTGACGGAGGCATGTCCTACTTGTTTGATGGTCACTGCATCAGACTTCCGTCGTAAGTTACAAGAGTGTAAGAAAGAAAACGAGGAGTTGTGCCAAGGGATGGATGATTTATACAAGAAGTATATGAATGTCGAGGAAGAAAGGTGAAATGGTATGAAGGGGTGTAGATTTAATCATAGATAAGATTCTAAAGGATTAAGTTCTACAAATACATTACATCAACATCTAAACCCCTCTCAGCTAATCATCCATTATCACCACTATCAGAAATCTTAACTGCCCTCTTCCTCTTTGGACTACTCTTCCTACTACCACCACCGCCACCAGCCTTCTTCTTACCCTTCTTCTTCTTATCATCTACATTATCCAAAACATCACCATACATCTCCTTCCATTTCATAATATCAAGTTTATATTCATCTAATTCCTGTTTGGCAATATCATTAACAAATTGCTTTGTTTCTATATCATTGATTTCTAATGTTGACCATTGTTTGGATATTACTTTTGATAATTCTAGGAAACCAATCTTACCGTGTGACTTTCGATGTTTACGTTTTTGACGCTTACCTGGTCCGTAGTACCAATCGGAGGAGAGGAGGATGTTACGATATTTTGGTGGTACGTTTTTGTGATAATATTTAGTTGATGTTGATGTGTTGTTATTGTTGGTATCTTGTGATGTTGATGGCGTTTTCTTCGTATCATCATTATCAACATCAGTAGTTTGAATAATATATTCCCGTTCCAATTGAAAGAAGATATGATAGGCAGTTAATGGTCTCATTGGTTTCTTCTTTTTTGCAATTTCTGCTGCTTCACTACTACTATTGCCCCCGATAGCAGCAGCAGCGGTCGAAGATGAAGAAGTTGATACAATCGATGAATCTTTTGATGTAGCTCGGCCTCTAGTACGCGATGGCTGAGTACCAATGTCTAGTGACGTATAACTATCAGCCATCAACGCAGCCTCGGCGGCACGGGCTGATGGTTTTCGTGTTCTTGGACGGAGACTCCTTTGCCCATCATCAACAACAATTTGATGATGATTGGCATCATCTTCTTGCAATCCACCACTACCGTTGCTACTTGACGATTGGTCTATACTGCTACTACTGCTATCCATGGTAGGTTGTGCTACCGCTGCCTTATTGCAATCAACAAAGTCTAATGATGTGGGAGGTGATTTGTTCAATCCGATTAATATATTCATTGCATCGGCTTCTAAATGTTCAGCCTCTTCCTCGACTGTACTGTTTTGTCGTTTGAGTGTTGTCATCGGCATACTATTGTTATTATTCATCATGGTTATAGGTGTTTAGTGTTTGCAATACATCAATAAAATAGTATATTATATCAGTTCGCCGATGATGGCTGATCAAAATTTGTTATTCGTAAATTAGAATTGCTTTGTGCGTTGTCTTTATTATGTGGATCATTCGACGTCAAAAATGGACACAAGTGGTGTTTGGTAACATTGAATGGTGAAAATGTTCGGGGCAGTTCAGATTAGTTACTGCCTTGTGAGAACCCGTATATCTTTGAGAAATAATGAAAGAGAAAGGAGAGGTAGGGGGTCATTGATATACTGTGATGCTGGAAGGACTCCAGTGCACATACTCAAGCTTGGTATTGAATGTTAGCTCAGTTGGTGGAGAAGAAGAGCGTCCATGCCCATATAGAACTGAATATATGTCTACTTTGTGGTGTGTGTAAGTATCTTATGAGGTATTTGTAACTTTTTTGAGCCTTTCTCTCACCACACTACTTACAATCTATTCAAATCAAATATATGTTTACTCATATGTTATGTTCTACATTTCCCGGAGCGTTGCAACTCCAGTATACTACCAATCAAATAACTCCAATCTATGTTTCCTCCTCCATCTCCACATCTTCTTGCCCCCTCTCTTCTTTCTGTACTTGATTCTAACTAACAACATCTCTTTTACCGCGTACCTGATATACAATCTCATCAACAATCTTTGCTACATCAAGACTTTCATCCCAAGTGTAACTATCACATTGTAACTTCCCTTCCCGTACCGCATTACTAACTTCATTAATCTCATGTACAAATCCAATACTACCCGGATTATTCCACTGACCATCATATGGATCATGTGGTAATGGAAAATCATGTACTACTTCTTTTGATGATGTATCACGTCCTGCATCATATTGAACTCGTATACGTTGTGGTACGTGAAATGGGCCATCCAATATGATTCGTCCTTTTGTACCTTGGAATACACATCGTTCTTCAGTATTGGACGCCCCTGTCAATATCATTTGAAGTAGTCCATCTCCAATACTACTACTTTCTTCTCCATTGTCATTTGATCTATCATATGTAACCGTGGCTGAAACAGTAAAGTCAACACCGTTCTTAACATTACCCGTAGCCTGTACATTCTTCACACTACTACCCGGAAATGCAACTTGTCCTAATTGTGCAATATACATTCCAACATCTAATGTAATACCACCACTATTTGGTAACCAAATACGATCATTTGGATTATAATTTGTAGGAAATTTCCAACCAAAATCACCTTGACAATAGATTACATCACCAATTTCATTTGAATTAATTAATGCACGTAACTTATGCATTGCCGGGAAACACCTCGTCCATAATCCCTCCATTAGAAACACGTTTTGCTCTTTTGCAAGTTGTATTAATTCCAATGTATCATTGTAGCATAATGACATTGGTTTTTCAACTACTGTGGGTTTACCTTCTAATATACTTTTCTTAGTCCATTCATAATGATAATCGGCAATATTGCCAATGTATACGATGTCAACGGAGGGGTTTGATAGTAATTCGGTGTATGAATTTGTATGTGTTGGTATAGAATGTTGTTGAGCAAAGTTTGATGCGGCGGTCGATGATCGGGCGGCTATTGCTACGGCCTATACATTGTTTATATTGATAGTATAGATTAATAAATGAAGATTAAGATTAAAATAAGTTATAATATTACAATAATATATACAGCAATACACTCACCTCCGCACTTTCAGTTTGACTCATTGCTTTTACAAAATCAGAAGATATTCGACCAGCGCTTAATATACCCCATCTCATTGGTTTATTGTTTGAGTTTGCCAATGATGGGGAAGAGACTAGACGCAATGAGGTTCGTGCAATCGTCATTGAATCTGATAATATGGGGAGTAGGAAGTTCTGTATAAAAATTGATCATTTATTAGATAAGAATAGACGTAATAAGGTTCTTCTTGCAATTGCTATGCTGATGGCTGATAGGAAGGACCGCCTTACTATTGTAGGTAATACCTTCAAGCCACCGTACCACAACTACGAAGTAAAAAGCTGAAAACTTAAAATTGGCTATCAGATACACTCCCCCCAAATTGGTTCGGCTTTATATCCAATATTCTGCTATCTAAGATCAATATTGGTTATGATATATCCGCTAATTCTATCTCCCTTGGGTTAAGATACTGGAAGAAGATTCTACATCAACTTCAGAATTTTGCAATGAGAATTTGTTAGCAGCGTAATGCCACGCACAAAGCAAGGAAGGCACTTGTATTTACAACGGAATAGCTCATTATTCAACAGACGGAACAGAGCTCAAATATTGACAAAGAATCGAATATAAGTAAATAAGCAGCAGTAAATATAAATATATGTACAGAACAATATAGTTAAACTCCCGCAACAAAAACATATACCTTCTTCTCATTGCAATTTATATGATACAACTTATCAACATGAACCAAAATAACAATATAGTTATGGAGGAAGATGATGAATCAGCCCTATTATTATTTAATAATAATGGATTGAATGTTGTTATTGAAGATGAGAGTGATTATGTTTTTGTTGCCGATCGTCGTACGTCGTCGAATGGCGCCGATGATGATGAGATGGAAGGTTGGGATGATGACGAGGAATGGGATGATTGCAACGTATCACCAAGTCTATCATGTGTAACATCTGTTGCAACTGACGTTACATTGATTGAGGATAGTATCATGGATGATGCCGATGAGGAGGAGAAGAATACCACCGAGCCCATGGACACTACCGATAATAAAACTGAAAAATCATCAGGTGCACCATCTTTGAAGAACTTTCCAACCACAGCATCATTAGCCAACCCAAAGAATGGACGTCGATTATCGAATAAGAAACTCAAGAAGAAGATGAAAATGTTAAAGAAGATTGCAGCTGCAAAGAAGGCCGCGGCTGAGGCGGAGGCGGCGGCAGCCGAGGAGGATACATCCGAGAAGAAGCAGCCCTACCCTGAACTATTCAAGGAATGTGCACGTGAGGAGAGTATCAAGCTCAAGAAGACACGTTCTGTATCGATTGACGGATGTAACTAAGTGTTGTGCTTTCTTCTTTATATATGTAACTTCTTGTTGGGGCTGTTTGTTTGGGGTATTTTAGTGCACATCTTGTGCTCAATGTTTGGGAGTGCCAGACTCGTCAGATGGAAAAGGGGGCATCGTCTGATAGGGCATGTGGCTTCTCATCCAAACAACTTGTAAATAGATAGGAGGTGTTTTCATACATCTCTCCGGGGCACTTCGGTGTCTCGAAATGAATGTACAAAAGAAATATAGACAGAAAAAAGAATGGGGACAATCTCTGTACACATCATGTGTAACCGAAGACACTATGACGTGTACAAATCAATCCCATTCACACCAGAAAAACTAGAAAATGAAATCATCGTGCTAAAAAGATGAAGAGGAGTAGTAGAGAGGGCTAATGTATGGCCTCCTTCTTGACTCAGTGACACACACTTCTTTTCAGCGCTAAGAAGAGAAAAATCCATAAAAAAAGTTATTAAGTATCAAGTTATTCAGACCATATACTGTTGTGCCTTCTAGATACTCATATATCGTAGTCTAGACAAATGATATGTGACAAATAATAGATCGATCTAATCATTTTAAGCTACAGACCAGATGCCCATGCAATCATCTACATTACCTCCACTTTGACCCCTCTAAACACACAATTCACCACCAGCCCATTCATGTTAGACACCCTCATCTCATTCTCGCCTAATTACCATCCTCTACACATATCTACCTTCTAACGTTCCTCTCCATCAGGGTAGATTGTTCTCGTTTTGTGATCTTGATTTGTGTAATCCCCATACTCTTTAATAGCTTCGTCCCTCTGATGACTACTAATACTTTTAATAAATGCTTGATGTGCTTGTACTGCCTCTTCATAATAATCCTTCTTCCAGCTGCCAAACATTTGAATCCGCTTAAAAGAATCGGTAGATCCACAACCCGCCGCAATTACATAATGTTTCATTGCCTTATCAATATCACCCTCACGTTCAACAATAATACCAAGATTGTACCTTGCCATGGCATGACCTCCCAAGGCTGCTAATTCATAGTAATGCTTGGCCTTCTTTTCATTCTTTGGTACACCATCTCCTCTAGCATATGCCATAGCAACATTGGAATATGATCGTGGTGAACCAAGCTTACCTGCCTTTAGATACAATGCATATGCTTTAGCCCTATCAAGAGGATAGCCCTCTTGCCCATTATAGTAGAGACAGGCAAGACTGTAGATGGCCTGACAATCATTTAATTCAACGCGTTTCTCGATCCTCTTTAGTAACTCCTGCCCTGATGCTACTGGAGCCCTGCAGTAAGGACATTTCTGATTACAGTCGTCGCCCATTGCACCTGCATAATGACATCCATTGCAAATAATACCACAACATGCATGATAACCCTTACCGGTGCTTAAACTTGGTAATGGTATGCAACATATTGGACATTCTTCATTTGGCGGTGGTTGTTTAAATAGACGTATTTCTTTACATTGTTGTTTATGGTTTATCCAGTGTAGTTTTTGACAGGTCGTACTGCAATACCTTGCTGACATACAGGATGCACATGTTTTAATACCGTCCTTATCACAATTAACATTGGCACACTTTGGAATAGTGTTTAATTCTTCAACCCGAGTGGCTGATTGTTCATCATTATCAGTCTTAGGTGACAAGCAATCACCAAATGCAAATACTTCATTGTCGATTGATTTATTGAAAGTGAGTTCATTACTAGAAGAAGATGGTGCATCAAATTTGAATGACAGTCTCATTGTGTCGTAAACCTCGCTTGTGATATATTATGAGCAGGTATATGCAGCATGCAATCGTTTGAAAGTAGAAGTGTGATCTGTGTATTTATGTGATAGAATGTTATATTTCTGGCGGTGGCGGTACCCGATAATACTGATACTGATACGAATACTACCACCAAACTGCCAACTAATCGATAGAGATTTTTATACACGATATTGGTTATGATATTAGTTCACGAGAGCGAGAGTGCCATATTGCTCTAATCTGTATACTGAAGGTGCACATCTCACCCTATCTCACATCTCAAATTTAAAGAAATCAATTCTCAAGGGATTTGATACAGTATTACAAGAGTGTAATTCCACCTGTAATGATTATATGTTATTTGTTAGTGCATACCTACTACGAAAGAAAGCGCGTCCCGTTTAATAGGTGAGTAGTACGCATGTGACATTATTGACGGTGCACCTTTGAAATTAGGTAAAATAATTTCATCATAGTGTTGCTGTCATGTTTATTGCAACAGTGTAAAAAGGAGTAATAATCGATATAAAACACATAATACCTTTGCAATTAAGTGTCAAATAATAAACATAAGATATATATAACATAAGATAAGGATGTCTATCTCAAATTATGATGGTGCACCACAATTGGAAGTACAATATGTAGAAATACCACAGGGTCATACACCTACATGGGAGAATATCTTGCCCCGGGCGGCTAAGTCTCGTTGGATGAAATTGAGATTGACAGCAATTAATAAACGGGAATTTACTCTACACCAAAAGGCATATGGCACGGCTGGCTGTTCTATCCCTTTCCTTACAAAACAAATAAAGAAATTAGCAAAGAGTCATGGCGGTGCTGTATATGAACGTAAAGGTTTCCCTGGTATAATAGGGAAGTGGCGTATACCAATGGACGCATTCGGTGACTTTGTATCATACATGAGGTCTGACTATCCTCAATATGAATTAGAGTTTGATGGATTAAAAGATAAGTACGGTGATAACAATAAGGATAAACAAGTGGGAAGTAGTGAACATGCACCAACAATTAGAACAGTTCAGCAGCGGTATCGAGAGTCTAGACTCTTTGGTGATCTCAAAATTGAACCCCGATATCAATTTAATAACCTTCGTCTTTATACAGTGACATATCCTGGCCCTCTCTATGGTCTCATTATGGTTTCTTGTAATGGCCGTGTGGTTGTAAGGTCTCACGAGCCTGCTAATCAGAATCAGTACCCCAAAATTGGCTCTATTATCGCTAGTTGCAATGGATACTTGATCCCGTGAGTATTTGTATGTTTATTTAATGTATCAACTCATAATAATATCAATGAAAAGCTCATCTACTTTGTATTTGTTTATTCTATGCCAAAAAATAGGCTCCATGCACCCTTCAAAAAAGTACTCATGTTGATGAAAGCATTGATGAGAGACCCTCCAGTTAGAGTTGTATTTGCAGAAGATGATGAATTCACTAACATGTTTATTCAGGACTTTCTCCCCAACCTTCCTACTCGTACTACAAAGCCTGGCAACTCAACAATGGCAACCAAAGCACCTTCTACGGACCCGTCGGACACAAAAATGGTATCTACTAACAAGGATTCCGACGAAAGTGAGGGAGTGGCAAGAGCTCAAGTGATATCACCTACCGATAAGACATCACATGACAAGAGCAATAATCTGAACGAGAATAATAAAGACAACAAAACAGAAAGGAATGCGGCAGATGATGACAAAAAAGAGACTAGTGAAGTGAAAGTGGAGAAGGAAATGGTGACCGTGAAGGATGAAGATGATGAAGACACAATCCCTTTCAACATCGAAACAGTATCAGCATTACCGCTCATCTTCGAGCGTGTAGATGCCCATGGCTTGAGCCATAATGTTACCGTCTTTTTAGGAAGGGGGAATCTTACATACCAATCTACATTACTTGATGCCATGGTCGAAGCAAAGACTCTAAGTAAAGCTGTATTTCGTTCTAAAACAAAGTCTATTGTTATGGAAGTTGCCTATGGAGAGAAACAAACCAATTTACCCATTACAGTGGAGGCTGCTAAAGTGTACAAACTTTGTGATATAATAAATGTGGGAAGTGATTTTGATCAAGCGGTGAAGATTCAAGTTAAGGATGCACCTGAGGTTGATAAAGATGAATTTGATGTAGTTTTCTAAGTCTATAAGTAGATAATGTCGTGGTTGATTCATCGAGGCTAAGTCCTAGCGAGTCCTGGACACATCAAAAGAGTTATATTCATTTCATACCTAGTCTTCTCATGGCACGATCCTTACGCTGCCGAATCTCTACTAGCTCGCCCCCTTGAAGCTGATCTTCCAAAGCACTACACTCTACAATCTCCTTCCTTGTTACGGGCTCAATATACAACATTGGGAACTCTTTGATAAAATCATATATGGTAGAGAGCTTCATTCTTCTAATCTTCAGTCGATCCCTATACTCTCCAGTATGGTAATATGCCTTAGCAAACCAACATATAATGAGTGGTAGGACTTTAAACTCCCACTCGAAGAAAGGCGCCATATTGAAATATGAATGATTCCGTAGGATCTTGAACATTGCAACTTGTCTTTTATCATCCAAACTACTGTTTAAATCAAGAAGGGACACAATATCATTGGGAATACTTTGATCATAAGATCTCCACTCGGATGTCAAATTCTCTAGTGTGTGGTTGGACAGATACGTTTTATTGACACTGGAGGTATCACAAAGAAGCTGTGAGAAGGCTCTCCATCCCTCAACAGGGGTATGCACGTTGCCGCCAACAAATATAGCCAATCTTTTTAGTGTGGAGTTATTGACCAGTGCCTTTGCAAACACTAACGCCTCTTTAGCCCCAATATTGTTGTTAGGACTGACATCAAGATTTATCAATTTGGAACCAGGCATTTCTAATAGGGTTGATACTGCCTTCCACCCTCGAGTTGTGATAGAATAATTCTTTTTTAGATACAGCACTTGTAACTTATTACTAACATTGGCCAACGCATCTACCAATACTTCTACTCCTTCATCATCAATGTTGTTACTACCGAGATTGAGCGTTTGTAGTTCAGAAGTGGTACACCGAAGGAGAGTTGCTAATGCCGTACATTCATTCACTTCTCCAATATCCATATTTGATAAGTCAAGATGTTCAAGTGGAGAATGCATACTTAATGCAACAATAACATCAACCAAATTTCCATCCTCAATTAAATTATTAGTAATGTCAATATTCTTTAGAGATGTGTTGCAACTCCCAATGGCTAATGAGAGTTGCCGAATGGCACGAACTCCCAACGTACATCCACTAATCTTGATGTAAATCAAGTTATTGTTGTTCTTAAAGAATGGAGTCAACATGCTAAATATCTTTCCATCCAATAGGTTATAATATGAGAAGTCCACACCTTCGATCGACCTGTTGTTACTCATCTCTTTGTAAAAAGAAGATTCAGTATCGATCGTTTGGAAGAAAGTTATCTCCCGAAGATATATACTATTACCAACGTAATATCCCAACCATCCCATATCTTCTCCGTCAATGGGATGATAAGCATCATCCTCGGGTCCGTCATCGCCTCGTTCATCGGTAATACAAAATTGTTCAAAGTCCGGATCGTTGTTTTTGAGACTGCGTAATACATCTCTGTTTGTATGTATCATCGGAAGTTATATCATCAATGTTTATGGTATTAGCCTTTGCGGCGTAATCGGTAGTCATGATTACCTATAAAAGTATAGAAGATTAGGGTTAGATTTTCAGTCCACGTATCACATAGACTATATTATGATAACAGTTGGTAATTGCATGTACTAAAGACTCTACACGATGCATCTAGATCTCAATGTTTAGAGCATTGATCCGCCGCATGCCCTGGAAAAACAGATAAATATGCATTCTTACCTGCTATTTGGTCGATCAAATAAGTACTTTGCTTCAATATAATATAATAAGGATAGATAATCGTATCCGTATCGTACAGTGATTGAGAGAAATAAAACTACTCTACTCTCATAAAAGGATACCACAAGATACGCCCACCTTCTACTTGAGTATTATGAGGGCTGAGGGACGGAACTGCTGCCAGACATTCATAATATATGTATGGTTGGTATCATACTTCATACTAATATCAGTATTTAATACTATTTCAATTTGTGACACCCGAGACGGATACAAGTTTCAGAAGTTTCATGGGGTTTATTAACAAGTTCCATTGTTGTTTGCTTATTGATGGTTGATTTGGTCGTCTATTTAGAGTAACTAAACCATACTCGGCGCTAATAATACCACGGTACGAAGCAGTATAACCTATTAACTATTTGGGTTTGGTATATCGGAGTCCTATATAACTTTTCTCTATTGCAGTGCACCAACTTATCAAAACTACATAACTATAAAATAATGATCGATTACTTCAAAGGTATATACGGTATCAATCTCTTATTCCGTATCCATGGTTCAGCACTATACAAAGGATCATTAGTAGGTATATTATCAGTATTAATCTATCTAGCCATTGAATTAAGATGGAATGAATATACAAGAGATGAACTTTCTCAACCAACAACTTCAGCGTCAACAGTAGATGAAGGGAGTAATATAGAAGTTGATGAAGATTTGGGACATCCATATGGTGTAGGTGTATTAGTTGGGAGTGTTACATTCTTAATTATATTTAGGGCTAATAGTGGCTATTCTCGTTATTGGGAGGCTTGTGTAAGTTTAGTGTTGTAGTTGTGTATCAGTTGGTGCATCATTTAATTTGCAATATAGTTTTGCTCACATCTTGTGTTCTCAATACCTTTCAACATACAGACCGCACTACATCAATGTATGGGTAAATGGATGGACGCAACAATGCACGCAGCAGTATTCCACTTACAAAGTTCACATTATGATAAATGTCGTCCTCCCACCTTCTTTGATAATGATGAATTAAACAAATTAAATTTAACAAGAGAACGTACCCGTCATGATGATACCGAAAGCACGTTGGAAAGTTTAAGCACTGACCACCTAGAATCATTCAAGGGCGTGAGACCACAACGATTAAAGTCTGTATTAGATTGTGAGAAGGAACGTACATCCGAGAATGTATTTGCTGGTAAACTTGATGATGAATATGATGATAATAGTAGTGTCAATAGTTCATTTAGTAACCGTGCCAAACGGAACTTGTTACAAGGGATAAATAGTATACCAATACAGCCACCACCATCACCCTTTCGTGGATTGGACAGTCCATTACCCAAGAGTGTATTAGATGGCCAATGGGATGTCATACCACCCACACCTGATATTGCCTCCAGTGATATATTACAACGTACGACACTCAACTCAAAGTACTTTCCTTCATCACAAATACCCAATCAAAACTTTGCATATAGACCCAATGGACACACTC
>Ga0075439_11618_pt1 | contig 18467 bp, 10 predicted proteins | sample MintriSingleCell_FD_74264 | JGI IMG/M metagenome (GOLD analysis project Ga0075439, IMG submission 74264) | Marine eukaryotic communities from Monterey Bay, USA to study complex ecological interactions - Minidiscus trioculatus JGI Plate_4_G5... | ecosystem: Environmental > Aquatic > Marine >... | reverse complement strand
TTCAGCTGGCGTCGAGGATGAAACTATGTCAGACGAACTGAAGGAGTGCATGGCAGCATTCTCCAACCCTGCAAGTTCTACCAAGAACACAAGGGAAGATGACGATGATATCTCTGATGTATCCAGTGAAAGTAGTGATGAGGATATTTTATCTTTTGATATCTTTGGCAAAAAGTGAATTGTTTGTCGTTTTGATTGGTGTTTTAATTTAGTTATATGCGTACTCGAGCAGCTGTTGATCAGGTTATCTGTTACTCTTCCGCTGCTGTATAATCGAGTAAAGGATATAATGATGCCCATTTGTCTCAGTTGCCTTCATCTTTTTGTTGTATTTCAAAACCTCAAGGTTACATAATAACATATATTATACAATCGAGTATCCCATCAAACACATGGCATACTAAGCTTATGACAAGGCGTAGCCCCCAAGGAAAAGGAATAGGAAGAATCCAAGACTTCCCCAAATTAGTGTATTCTTCTGACCACTTGTCATGGCATTAGTACCAAATCCATATCCCTGATTAACCTCGAATCCAGGAATTGTCTCAACAACTTCATTGAACCCATCTTTACTTGCACGGCAAGTAGGACAACGCCAATTACTAGGTAAATCCTCAAAGGCAGTACCCGGCTTAATCATACCACCAATAAGGAATGAATCACCCTTCTCGGGATCATACTCCCAATCACAATTAGAACATTTGTGAATACCCGTACTACGTTTCATGAATACTTCTTGTGCTCTTAATTCATCTGCCTTCTTCTGTTTTTCCATTTGCAATTTAGTAGCTGCATCCATTGGCACTTCCTCTTCCTCTTCTTCATTAGTTGCAACTGATGATGTTGTTGATTCTTCTGATTCACTCATTCTAAGCAATATAGTATTAGTATGCTGTATGTTGTGTTGTTGAAAAGATGAAGTGACTTTTGATATCGATGTTGGTGGTGCAAATGCATCTCCGAAGGCGAAGACTATGCAGACTACTGCAGCAATTAGATGTAGGCGTGGTGACATATTAGGTATATTGTATTGTGTTCACTGAGTTAGAATTATGACACCTTTGAGAGAGTAGTGAGGAATGACGATGTGAGAGGTTGTGAGTTGACGAATGAGGTGTTTTTGCCTAGCGGTATCCTTGCCTTTTGCGACTGGCTCAGCGAACTTATATCGAATAGTCTGCATCTGATGCAGACTCAGGACTCCTAGCCCTCTTTCATTCTTTGCTAGAATACATAATATGCTTCTCTCCTTCTTTCACATTTATTCATAATAGATTATAAGATGTGTTAAGGTATGTTCTAAGTGAAGGATACTTTACACAACTCAAATCTCTAGCTTATAAATCCTTTTGTATAATCTTCTACTCATACAAGGTCTCTATATCAAGTAGTATCATCTATTAGGCACAAGTAGCACCAGTCTTTCTTGAGAACAAGTCTTCCAATGCAATGTGACCAATGAGTCGTCCATCCGACTGTCTTGGCATGAATGCCGATCTATAATCAGCTTCCATTAAGCATTCAACTACATCCCGTATCTCTTCGTTGCATAGCCTACAATCACTTGCCTGGCTCTCTGCTAGTGTTTGGAAGACTGTTCGGTTACCATCGGTACCATCTCGAACAGTAAACTCGGCGGGTATACGCTGTCCCATGACACGAAGTACCGACCACACACCATACGGCCGACAATGGTCAAGACCCAACTGTGGTGAAGTCAGACAGCGTATCCATGCGTGTACAGGATGGAAAGGCGTGACCTTGGGTTGAGCTTGTTGTCGAGGAGGAGATGTCGACGACGATGCATACTTCTTAGCAGCAGCGGCAGCCGAGGCTCGAGCCTCGGCGATTGCTCGTGGGGTCTTGGGTGACTCGTATTCTTCAGCTTGCTGCTTGTCAGTCGGCGGAGTTTCGGGAGCTTTAGCTTGTCCTCTTGTAGACTGAAGTGATATATCAACAGCATAAAGTATATGCAAAAACTTCTCCCACCGTTTCTCCTTCCGTTGTCGCTCTCGTTGTTCATGTGTCTTTGGTGGTCTTCTTGTCATGGTCATTGATTGTGCAGTACTGGTAGTACCAACCGCTCCCAACTGCTGTGGTTGCATCATTATATTATCATCATCAGACATTTCAGATTCATCATACCCATACATTCCATCCCCGCTACCACCCAATAGATCATTATCATTCCTATTATTGCCCTCATCATCGAAGTGGTCTCGTGCAAAATCATCAACTATCTCGATCAATGGACTGTCAAGTACATTCATTTGCATATTATCATGTAATGTGTATCCCATATCATCTGCTAATGGCTTACCATCTTTATCCCACGGTCGTTGAAATGCACCGATTGGATACCATTTCAGTAGCATGGCTGTTGTTTTCACAGGGATACGACGTTCGGTTATCCATCGAATTGGATTGTGTCCAGCGAACATGCTCGTATTATCTTCGTCTGGTGTTGTGTTTGTGGGAGGTGAAGCAATACCATGTGATGACTCGTCACTGCTGTTGCGTTTGAGATTACCAATGGTTGTTGTTTGTTGTTGTAACTGAGCTCTCTTCTTCTTTTCGGCCTCTTTCTGTTGCTTCATCTTCTTCCTCATTGCCATCTCAGCCACTAACAGTAACCTTAGTACTAACATGGAACTAACTTTGCTCTCGGCAGCAATCTTTAACGCCGTACCTTCAAATGTAACATCTAATGCCCCTTCAGGATGTGCTCTCAATACAGCTTCTACTGCCTCCAATGGTGGATCATACTTGAGCATGGCATGTAATGGTTTGTAAGTTAGTATGTGATTTGATTCAGGACTACTATTACTACCACCGCCAACTCCAGCTGTAGCTGCTAATGATGTATTAGTAGTATTGCCACTAGTCACTGGACTAAAGTATGGTTCTGCAGCCTCATGTGGATGACTCTTGGCACGTTCAATAACGGCAGTCCAATCAAATCGTAACACCTCCTTTAATGCTCCGGGATCGTTGGAATCAAATCTACCTTGTATTCGTAAACAATCTTTTGGTGGGATAATCTTTCGTAGTGATAGTGGTGATACTGGTAAAGCAAAGAATTGGGAACTAAAGTCTTCTACTTCAGATTTATTGTTTTGATTATTGATATTATTTGATGTACTAGCTGCTGATTCTGTGGTTGATGAGTTTAATCTTCTGCGCTTGTTCTGATGTTGTTGATGTTGAGTATCACTACTATCATTTAATTTTAACTCTTGATTGATACTAGCTGTACTATCATCAAAGCTATGTGTTGGGCTGTGTGCCACGGGGGCAATAATTGATTCATGCTGCTGCTGCTGTTGTTGCTGTTGTTGTTGAAAGGAATTACTCCGAGATAGAGCTTCGACACCAGCTGCCTGCTGCTCCTCAGACGATGGACGTCTATTCGTTGGATATGCATTATGACGAGTTGGTGGCGAATCTGTTGTTGGAGTTTGCTTATGTGGTATCATTTTACTACTTGGACTATAATCTATCGTTGTTTCCTTGACAGATGATGGGTGGTTCTGTGTTGCTTTAATCTTTTGACTCGTTGTATATTGTGGGTTCATTATCTATATGTAATTCTTATCTCCAATATCTCGAATACCGACGGCAGTAGATATCAACAACTAAATAGAGGAGGAGTAAATGAGTTTATGATAGGATTGCAATCAACCTGTGATGACTCCAGAGATGTCTATCCTTCTTACTGTGTTGTTCTATTGTCTAATTGCAATGTTTGACTATCTCTACTACTACTGAATTGATCGTGATATATCAGACTATTGGACAGTAATCGTAGTCGTCTAAACCAATGTGTACTTCACAGTCGTCAAACAGGCCACAAGTTGTCACTTTTGCTCGTAATACGATAGAGAAGTTATGTAAATTATGTGTATCACTTATGAAAATGTGGTGCTGGCTTTTATGTACATAATGAGAGCTCTTACTTGTCAATGAGTATATGATCTCTTCGTCTATTGCTATGATGAAGCTCGTGAATGCATGATGAGAGCTATTTGCAATAGTGCCCTATTGCTTGTTGCTTCATCAATTGCCTGAAATAAATGATGAAGGCAAAAGGCTGGGGTCATTTTATAACATAATCCGATACTGCCTTCTTCCACGAGAAGCATCTTGAACCGCCATTCTAGCTTCCTGAATTTGCCCTAACCCTAACCCATAGGTACGATACCTACATCTTACTTGCTGCAGAAGTAATTGCTGGCCGTTTCAGAACAAACCCTTCGAGTTGATTTGAGAAGAGGTAATATACTAAGGACTCTGTGAGCGATATCATGCATAACTACATCATATTTAGAGAATGGGTACCTGAACTAATGTACTTTTTGCTAAAATGTAGAAAAAAATAGACGTATCTCTTATGTTGTAGTGAGCTATTGATAGATATATGATGCCTACAACCATATCATTGCGATTAGTTTTGATTTATATACTATATATGCGGTATATGATATCTTGTGCGTGATATGTGTTGCATATCAAATCAAAATGTTTTGCACAAAACTGTATGTTTTGCTAGTATTTAGTATCTTACTCTCCATTTTTGTGCACAAGATATGTTACAAGCTAGTAGTAGACCATAACACGGCACATCTATGCTATACATTAGAATAGAGTACTCGATTTAGTGGCGGAGTAATGATATAAACATATCAATATCACACTGAGATACCTCTGTGTACTAAAAGTAATAGTTGGTTTTTCATTTTCGACTCGTGTGACTACAACAAGTCTGTGCGATATGCTAACACAACACACTAGTCGTCTATGCTTATGCTTATGCTATATATTGTCTGTGCAATGTCATCTATATGCATTGCAATCTTCTCGTCTATGTATAAGTATATGATATGAGTAGTAGCGAAGTATCCTGATCGTACAAGTACAGAACATATCAACCCCTTATCATTAGACGCGCCAAAGATAAGCCGCCATTTGAAGTTGCCGCCTTTGTTGGTATTAAATACAAAGCCCGCTATCATATTGAAGATACTCGAGTCCAAAAGAGAATCAAAAGTTGGGTTAATCACGAGGATACTTAATGGTATATATACAACTGTTAGTGTTAGTGTTTAAGTTTAAGTTCGACTTCATATTCATGTGGAAGGATGCCAAAGTACTGTTACTGCTATCACGACGATCAGATGAATCAAAAAATATATGTTAATGAAGATACTCGTGAGATACTCGGCTTGAGTAGGAGTAGTTGCTAGGCTACCGGTACAAACATATCCTAGTAATGTACTGGTATCCTAAATTAGTCTAACCTACATCCTCCTAGTAAACTCTCTCATAATTTCAACTCATATCATATGTACACCTGATTCATTGTCCTAGTACAGCTAGCCGTTCGATTCTCCGCTAATACGTCATTTGTCTATCACATCACCATGATCAATACGAATAGCCCGCTCCGGCGTCTTATCAAACATCTACCTATCGTATCACCGCATCATACACCGGCGGTATCCTCATTACTATACTCATCAGATGATGATAATGATGCCTCCTCTACGGGAAGTAATACCTCTAACGACGACGAGAATTCAATAGACGATACTACGGATACAGATACTGATATGAATCAAAGGAGGAGGAGTAGTACTACATCGTCTCGCTTGCTACATATTCTTGGTAAATTTGCAATGTCAAGTATCTTCATACTTTCATTGTTGGTATCTCCAGTTGGTTATACATCCGATCCGCCGACCCAAGTATTTAACAAGTCATCAGGAGATATTATGGGTAGTAGTACGTCAACATCTACTGAAGTCAGCATCTATATTGATGATACTTATGTCGAATCATTATTGAATAGTGAGAAGGGTATCCCGCACCTATCTGCTAAAGACTTTGCTCGTCCTCAACTCATACCTGCATCTAAGAGGGTAGAAAGAAAGGACGACTCTAATAAGTCTATTCTGTACATGATGCAATTGGATCTACCTAATGCGTTTATGGTAAAGATCAGAACACGATGCAATCCTCTTTGGTTTCTTCTAACACTCACAAAGATTGGGCATTCACAAGATTGGCCTACCTTTCTACAAAAGATGCAGACCTTGCAACTGTATACTCCGTTCTGTAGACTCAGGTATATCGCTATTGAACATAATCACCCTTCGGAAGTTGCCGAGAAGGCCATGCATTATGTATTCATGGCATATCATGTGAAGGGAGAATGGTATAATATGAATAACATTAACAAGATGTACTTGGCAAGTAAGTTTCCCGGATCAACCATCTATCGAGGATATACGACCCGTCCTGGTAGAGGTAGTCCATATCCGAGTGAAGAAGGTATAGGTCATGTTTACTTGGCAAAGTTTGATTGGGATACCCGAGCATCACCGACCTGTCTATTAGGAGAATTAGAAACAATCAGAGGTATCCTCGGAGGAGGCCCAGTTGAACCTGTCGAACATAAAGATATTGCAGAGGATATGCTTTTAACAAAGATTGGTTCAGCAGGGGTATCAAGGGGTCTAAATAAGCGTCTTTCAGACTATACTTATGCTCAACCTTATGCAAACATGACATATCATGCTTTCCCTCATCGAACTATTCGTCAGCAAGAGTTGGATATTCAAAATGTTTGGGATCCATATTGGAAAGTAGGTGAATGGTATGCTCTTTCTTATCCAGAAGATTGGTATACCATTGGGAATTTGACTTATCCCTTGCCTACGAACATTCAAGGCATTCAATTCGAACAAGGAGTTTATCATCGTACTAGAGAACAGACAAATATCTATAGGCACAATCTTGTTATGTGGTACAATTTGGGATTAGTTACCGATTTTGATATCGCTGTCAATATCTTGCGTGGTCTAGTTGATAATACTGGAATGCCTCTATGAAGAAAGTTGTATAGCAAAGAATGCCAATATAATTATATGTTTAGACAGACAAGATACTTATAAACTAACATCGAATAGATCCTCATATGAACCTTCATCTTCATCATAACACAACATATCAGGTAACTTGGAAAACACTTTCTCTGCTCGCTTTACATGGTTTTCTTTGAGGGAGCTATTTGCATCAATTTGATTCAACAGACTAGCCGTCATACATATTGCATCTTTGATACCCCTTGGGACAATCAAATGTTTCTCCCTTTTGCTTTGAATAAGACATTTCTGCCGTTTGGCAAAGTTTGTTGGATTTTTGATGAAATGAAGTAAATAATCGGCATTACTATTTCCAACGAAGGGAAATTTACCATAGCGCCCGTTTAATCTCAAATACCAATTCATGTAACGTAATTCTATACCACACTCAAGACACTGGAACACTACTTCGTCAAATCCTTCCTTCTTCTTGTGTAACTCATAATTGTAATGAGATTTTAATAACTTTAGTAAATCTACTTTCTCTTCACTCTTTGAGTTGAAATCTGATCGGTACCTATCTGCTAGACGGTCGGATGCAATTGCTGCTTTCGTATTGATTGTAATTGTTGGTGAATAGAATGATTTCAGCTCTTGCTTTTCTGTTTTGAGGCTCTCTTCTAATGCCGTTAACTGCTTCCTCTTGTTCTTCTCCACTAATACTAGCGAAACAGCATCCTTCTGATGACGGCGTGCTTTTTTAATCACCGGTACCAACTTTGTATTCTTTTTGTATGATGGATTCTTCTTTTTATTTGCCTTATCTATCTGCCGTTGTATCTTGGCCCTTATATGTGGAGGATGATGCTGATGATTTGGGGTACTGCCAATTGGTCGTGGATCAATTGGATATGTGTGTGGTGGATATTGATGTGTTATATATTGATTTGTAGTTACATGTTGATTTGTATTAGGATATTGATATGCTGTATGTGGATAATGATTCATAGGCAGACCGTATTGATTTGTATATGATGTAGGTGGTGGACAATATGATGCACGATAGAGATTTTGTTTGCTACAATATGATGCACGATAGTGATTAGCAACGTTCTGTCCGATCAACAAATCAGACGACAACTGTTGTTCCGGGTACATTGTGGTATTGATCATATTACTATTATTATTATTATGCACTTGATGGAAGTACTGATTGTTGTTACTATCAGTCCAGCCATCTTCCCTGCTAGATTTTAATAGTGCTGCAATTTGACGAGCAGACATCTTTTATTGATATGATATCTTTGATTTATCGTGTATTACTTTGATTTTAATAGTAATAGTAAGTAGATGGTTATTAATATGAATGGAATGGTGAGAAGAGGTGATGTCTGATCAAATGTTATTATCGTCCATCTTTCCTAGGGTAAACAATATTTTACTCTATGCTAGCACAAAGCCAGATTGATTTTTTGGTGAACGGGATGCAAGAAAGAACTTAGTGAAAATGATGAAGACAATTATACCAGGCTGGGGTCATTTTATGATAATTCTTTCCGAAAGGCTGTATGTTAAAACTGCCCTCCGAAATAATTAAACCGACCCTTTTTGCTTCTCTCAAAACATAATCAAAAGATCAACAGCCATCAAGGACCACACTCGTTGGCCGGTTTACCACAATAGAACCAAATGGGTCAGATTGCCAACTTGGGTCATTTTGATTTTGCAATTCGCCAAGTCTATTGGGAGGAGAGGTAGGGCTCATCATTATAACTTCTCTCCTGTGGACTTCTCCTTGACGGGCCTGGCTATCTAACAGTGGTATTATATTGGCTTGAATTCTACTTCAGTTTATGAAAAAATGGTACGAAATTGAGCATACGCATGATGTGATATACTCGCAGCTTCAACGATGTAGGGGTATGTGTATCAAGTCATAGAGTATCATTATCATATCAAGGACGGATATGGTACTTATCAGAAGTTTATACAAACATATTTACATATGCAATAGCTGGTAACATACAGATATATGCTACGGATATATCCTACTGCACATTTGAACGATGCAAGAGTGGGCATCAGCTCTCAGTGTGGAAAGGGCGGGAGGGAGGGGATACCTTTGCAGTCCCGTATCATGAGCTAGCGACTCACTTTCATTTTTACTCTTCTTACTTCTTACGATACTTGCTCTTCTACTTCTGCTTGATAACTGACCCTTATCCTCTCCTATCATATTAGTGCGCCCCCTTATATATAACTAATTATTATCATCATGGATGAAGCCGCAATTGAACTCCGCAGTGCCATCAATTTAGCCCTCTCACTCGACCAAAATGTAAACGAACAAAATCATCAACATAACAACAACAATCATGAATTGGAACTTGGTATTGGTGGTACATCCGAGGGTACATACATCTCCTCTTTATCTGGTTCTTTACCATCGGAACGATCAAATGCATTAGCATCACGTAGGAAAAATTACTATGATATCAACAAAAATATTATGAACAACAATAACCACAATAATATGAGGAGAGAAGATGATAATGGTATTGTTAGTAGACATACAATGCAAAGACAACGTATAAATGCTGCTACACGTTTAGAAAATGCAGCTGCTAATTATGAATTGGCAGTGTTTAATTATTACAATACTCAACAAACCAGTGTACCATCATCCCATCACCAAAATAATAATATTATGAATGATGGTTCATGTAATGATGAGCAACAGGATATTGTTGATTTACTTGTGGGGTTACTCACAGCTGTGCCTAGACATCTTTTACAACATTTAGATTATCCAGATGAAAGTGCAGTTCACAATAATTCCCAGGAGGATGAGGAATATTTATCATCCATGGAACAACTTTGTTATAACACCGCTTGTATTTCATCAGTCATTTTACGAAAGTACTTTGTAAGTGCTGCTCTAAATATCAACATGAATAATCCACCTACACTTGAAGATCGACATGTTTATGAATTGGTGGATGAAGTTGTACAGATTTGTAATACTGATCAAGAAGGAAGAGGATGGGGGGCAAATATTGAACCAATTATTAGGTTATTAAATACATTATCTGAGGGACGTGATATCGAACGTGCATTATCCGAGAGGGATCATGGTAGTTATGATAGCAATGGTAGTTTATCACTCTTCTTGTGTGTACCATCCAAGGATGCACTGTTGTTGGGTCACACTCTCATGTACCGTTACCTGTGTGATTTAGAGGATCAACAAGTGGAATCACCATCTAGTAATGTGGGGTACTTTATCTGCTATCTACTTGAACATTTTGCCAATATAATCCTTGAGGAGATGGGGTACAGTTCATTTGATGAATGTAAAGTTGGGTTGTTTGATTCATGGGCTGATAGTGTTGATGAGCACATGGTTCGGCGTTTGAATGATGAAGAAGTGAAAGACGTCCATACTTTACTTGTTCGATTTCATGTCGCAAGTATTCAATCTTCATTGCATCTCATTGATAATGCAGAGTTAGTTATCAGTACTATTATTACTGAGAGCAAGAAGAAGGAGAATACAACCGATAGTAACATGATTGAAAGTTTATTGGTTACTCTGCAAGAGACCATCCATCACATGACAATGGTTGCTACCACCACCGAAGTATTGGAAAAGTTGGGCTTGGAACACGATCCAGAAATACATTCTATATTCAATCCACTCATTTCATCCTATACAAAGTTTACTGTGTCATCTTTACACAATATATTGCTTTTCTTACGAGGGGTACAATGTGACAGCACAAACAACGAAATCGAGGACTTGAGTATTCTGGCTGATGACTTGCTCTTTCGGCTTTGTGGTGTTAATATTGGAGTTGATTTTCTCAAAAGTAGCCCCTCCTCAAAGGGTAGGGAAGAGGTACTTACCATTGCTTTACTCCGGGCAATGAACACTCAATGCATCTCAGGAAAAGCGAGATTACTACTTGATATTGCAGTCGAGTATGCCTCACAACTTACTGACAATGGAAATTCGAATGTCGAGCCTACTCTCAAACGGCAGCGCTTTAGCTCTAGTATGAGAAGTGACCACGCTATACCATTGTCGGATAGGATGCATAGAAATGTAGATTCATCATCTTCCGAGGAGATGATGGATACACTCCTTGCATGCCTAGCTCTCTCTCACTCCGACCAAGATTCTGAACATCCTGATTCGACAAGCTTGAAACAAACATCTTGTATTACGTCGGCATTGATGTTTAGTCAAGATAATGTCGGTAATGGGCAAGCAAATGCAATTCTCGATCCACTCAATCCTTGGCACACACTGCAAGTCAAATCGTTACAAAAGTTGGCCTTGAACGATGCGGAGACTCCGGGTATATTAGCATATTCAAAGTGCACTCCCCATCTATTGAATACAAAGTTATCATATTAGATAGTTGAACTTTGTACTAAATGTTTCATAATATTCCAAATATGTAATAATTGAGAATACCAACGCATAGGAATAATTGAATTTGTGTGGATTAACATTCTCTTGTTATACATTAATTCCATGCCAAATTTAACCCAACTGCCTCCATTCTATTCCTACATAATTATTATTGTACCATCAGATTTATTTAATCGATAACTCTAGTGAATCATCATTCCTTCTAACATTAAATCTCTCATCCCAAAAAGAAGGCATGTATACTTTAATGTGCATCTTTCTGAGCAAATCTTAATCCGCAATAGATACATGATACAGGCTCGCCACCTCTTGAACCTACTTTGATATATTCAATAGGATGACCTAATGCTCCCCCACCACCATCACAAATTGCAATATCACCCTCTACTTCAATAACGGGTACCTTTTTTATTAGTTCAAGTCCATTTGATCGATGCTTTCCTAATTTGTACTGTGATGTTTATATTTGTATGTTGGTATGATGATTTATGATTTGTTGATATTTATAATTAACATGGATACGAAATACGACATAAAATATAAAGCATTATCAAAGGTAGAGGAGGAGTGTTTAGAGGCTTTATTAGATATACCAAATAATCATACAACAACGCAACAATACACACACAAAAATAGTCACTTACAATACTTTCAGTTCGTGACATACGGTTAAGTGATTTATCCTCTCCTGACATTTGTGAATCTGGCACGGGTGTAGACATTGCTCTCCTAGATATGGAGGCAGCAATTGGCCTTGCCTGAGTAAGGCGTCGTAAGACAATAGCGCCGACCATTTGATGTTGGTTATGAAGAAGGTGAGTATGTGATGTGAAGAAGAAGTTTATTGGTATCCTTTGGTATCCTAAAACGCCCGCTAGTGCGCTGGCCGCTGGGCCCACTTTTACGATAGGTACGGTAGGTGTGTGGTTATGTTTGATGTTATTGGTTTACTGAACATAATCAAATACGTTGTACAATATTGAAGAGACGCTCTTACTATTTATCAATGATAGCTGTTAGTTCAGTGCAGTTGAAAAAGTGCAGAGTATAAAATTACAAAGATACAAACATCACAGTCACAGAAGTCGATAAGCCTTGATAAGTTATTGTAAGAAGCAATTAGATAGCAATAGCAATCGGAAGGAGTATTGTAAGAAGCAATTAAATAGTAATTGCAATTGGAAGCGATATTCCCAGTTATTAAGTACCATATTATCATACTATTCAACCACGATAACTACAAACAAACATATAAATTATGGCTCCTCCCAGACGTAGAGTAGCAGCTGATAATAATACTCCTCAGGATAAAGCAGCAGACGATCAGCCACTATCATCCGAAGCACTCTCACTTGCACAGTTACGTCAAAAGACTATATCACATCCAACCCAGCAAGTACAAATTACAATGTATATCCCACCGCATTCGGTTGGAGCTGTTATTGGAAGGGGTGGACGTACGATTGTAAGTGTCCAACGAGAGGCAATGCGTTGTAATGCGGGTCATGTGACACCTATACGCATTAGTGTGTTAAATGATAGTACCAATACTACAAGAGAGGATTATCATCAGCAACATGGTAATAATGAGAGCAGTGCAGATAATAACCAGGTTGCTACAGATGGATATAATAATACTACATGGAATACCGAAGATTCTGAAACTAAATCAATTGAAGAAGATGATGAATGGACTCCGGTAGTTATAAAGGGTGATCCTGTGGGCTGCTTCTCGGCATGTCGACAATTAGTAACCATTGTGGAGGAAGAGAATGATCCCGAAATTGTGTTGGACATTCCCTTTCTTAAGTCGAAACATAACATGCTAGTTGGTAAAGGTGGTATCGTATTAGCTGCATTGAGTGCTACTCATGAAACTCGAATTATGGTCCCGCCCAATGAATTTATGTCAAACGTCACTGGCCCAGAAGATAATATATGGAAGCAACGGGAGGCAGCCCAGAATGATCCTGGTATGGCAATGTTGTTTAGTAATAACAATAATGATGCATCCGGGAATACAAATCCGAATATTATGGAACAACCAAATACACTTCCAGCTAACATCATTCAATTGGAAGGGGATATTCATAAAGTTGAGAGTTGTTTAGTAAAGATGCTAAATATCATTGCAGGAGAAACTTATACTCCAACGGGTGTAATTGTCACCACTAACAATAAGAGCGAGACCACTCAAATCAAAAGTTCAACAGCAAAGATTAATAAGGAAGATGAGACGTATGCAGAAGCAGTTATTGTAAAGATCTGGACTCCTAACTCAAAATTACTTAATCTCGGGAAGATTCGAAAGGTACAGCGAAAGACTAATACTGTCATCCGGAGGAAGAAGCTACGATTTAGAGGCAATATTGACGGAACATCCAGTGTTTCAATTGTGAACGAGGAAGGAGAGTCCGATGACGAAGATGACGACGATGATAATGAAGGGGTTGAAACGGTAGGGGAAGAAGAAAACGATGGAGAGGAGGAGGAGGAAGAAGGGGAAGTCAAGGAGGAAGATGACGAGGTATCAGGTCCCAAACAAACAGCAACAAAGTATATCATCACAGGAAAGACGGACTCTGTGAAATCGGCTGCTACCCAGTTTGAGAAGATTTTAGGATTGGAGGCTGGATCGGCTACAATTAATGATACTACACATAAGGTACGAATTATGGTGAATGTTGATAGCGGGGATGACGATGGAGAGAAGATCAGTAAAAAGGTCAAACGACCCAAGAAGAAGCTTACTAAAGAACAAAAGGAAGAAAATAAGAAACGCAAAGAGGCGAAGATTAAGGCAGCCAAGCTGGCTAAGAAGGAAAAAAGATTAAGAGCGTTTGCCAGGAAGAAGGCGCAGAAACAGGCTGAGAAGAACAGTAGTGATGTATAAACTAGTTTAAGTGGCCGATCGAGATATTGAGTCTAAATACTATTACCATAGGCTATCACGTGCTACTTATGCATTATGTGCTGTGTTATCTTTGTTCATGAAAGCTTTGGTAATGATACCCCGGTCGGTATCTCTGGTAGAAGAGGAGCATGATCGTTTAGGTACGGGGCATTCTCGCAACGTTGTGAGGATGGGACGGCTTTTGTCATTCCATCATCACACTCGCGCATTGAGAAGCAGTCAAGTGCTCGTGCAGCTGCAGCGTTCATTGCCTGTTTCTTGGTTTCTATGAAAAGAAAGAGTTAATTAGTTGAGGATGAAACGGACATAATACAGCAGTGAATAAAAGCTGACAACAACTTACTGTACCAATATGTTTTGTCCTCGACTACAACTTCCCCTCCACCTTGCTTTAGATTACCACAAGCAAAATGCTCTCCCGTTATAGGACAGGTAAATATTGAGGTAAACTTTAACTCGTGACTCTTTGCATCATTCGACCAGGTTGTGAAATAATCTTTCAACCTTTGAGCCTCTTCATTGGCTAGCCCTTTCTCAATATAGTATTGATATAATTCTGCTCTTGGAGCTACTGAGCCTTCCTTCAAATCAGGTTGCAAAGGCTCAGGTGATAATGATGGTACAGTATCTTCTTCTACTGTCTCTTTTATCACTTCATGACTATCCCTACTTATTGGTCTGCGATAATTAACAGCCTTCTTGCCTCTCTTGTTTATATCCCTCGCCGAAAGCGTTTCGTGGTTTGCATCATTACTTGCTGAGGCATATGATGGGCGATCGGTAAAGGAATCTCTTGTGATATCAAATGCCTCATCCTCCTCCACCGTCATCGACCCTCTTCTAGTGGTTCGGCTTGAAGTAGATTGAGTAGTGACCGAAGAAAGAGAGGGTCTACCTTTATTCACAAATGTTGAACGTGTTATATCATCAAATTCTTCCTCATCTTGTACATCACGCTGAACAGAAGCCTTTGTCTTTGAGTGTACTCTTTCTGCATCGGTCTGCTCAGATATAGGGTCATTAATATCATCTACAATTGAATCATCTGATCCTTTCTTCTCATCTTCTTCATCAGTCTGTTCCTTCTCAAACACATTCTCACTCTTTAATAATGCCCGACGGTGAGCTTTTTTCATGAACATTAAATCGTCCTCGACGAGCTGTTCTTTCAGAAGATCAATACTGTCAAAGCCATCATCGATTAAATGGTGAAAATAAGATATGGCATCCTCCTCTTGCAAATTAGGCAGGTGAGATAATAGCCAGTACATAACCTCATCATACGATAACTCTTTCTCCTCATCCGATAAATCCCCAAGGTCTGCAGAACTATATGTTGTAGCAAACTGACTCATTGTCTCTTGCTGTCTCTCTTTTAGCGTTTTTGTATTTGCATCTCTCACAGCCGATGACGTTCGTGATAAGGGGCCATCACTCAATGGTGCCCTTGTAATATCAAAAGATTCGCTGTCATCACTGTCAGATCTTCTTCTCCTCCTTCTGGTACTAATATTGCTGGCCATTTCAGTATCATAACGATCTCGAACCACCCTCTCCTCGGGTGGCATAACACTACTACGTTTAAACTTGGCACCACTCATATTATTAGTTTTCATATCAATAATATTTGACTGGAATACACGAGGCTTATCAAGGAATGGTTGATCTTGATTCTCCTGTGTACCCGTCTGAGATGGTGCAACCTCTTTCTTTTTCTTTGTAGAATCTAAATTCCAGGCAAATGAACTATTATCAAGGAACTTATCCGCTTCTTTTGGTACGCTTTCATTCACCACACCCTTGGCAATCGTTGATGGAACTTGCCTTGATGGTGGGGTCAAGTCAAGATCCTTTTTAAACACACGAGGTTTATCCATATATTCACTATCAGAAATTTCCTTTGCTTTAGCCCTCTCAACCTTTGTGATCTTCCTAGGCTCCGGATGTCCTCGAAGGGATGCGATATCTGACGAAAACCTGTTTGCTACATCTTGATTTAATGCATCATTCTTTTGTACCTTTCTTGGCTTAAGATGTCCCCGAAGTGATGCCACATTGGATGAGAAGTTATGTGCTATATCTCGGTATGCACCCTCATATGATTTGGACGTACTCTGTCCAGCAGTCGTTCCCACTCGACGAGATCCTGATCCATTGACAATATCACGGAATGATTGACGATCTCCAACAAAGTGCTGCTTTGTAATATCAAATGACTCATCATCTCCAATACTATCATTTGATATCTCTTGTTTCCTCCTTTCCCCAACCGACCCAGTTCCAGTATTCACCAAAGTTGAAGGTCTCTCGGAAGGAAAGTTCATATCATCGAGCGAATCATCATCACATACATCTGTACTACCAACTTTTCTCTTCTCATCATAATATGTACCCGATGTTGTCCGGTCTTTTAAAGTCCCTGTATTAACAGACGAGGAAGGACGCTCTTTTGGAAATTGTGACATGATATCTAAATATCCCTCATCATCATTACTTTGTTTATTCCATCTAGGATTTTTAGCATTCATTTCAGATAATTGTGGCGTTCTAAATGAAGATTTATCACGTCGTTCTTCTGGAAAGGATGATTGAGTTATATCATAATGATCTTCTTTCTTTGGTGGTGGTGATGATTTTGTTTTCTTGGATGTTACTTTCTTCTTTCTCTGTGATTGTATCCTTTGATATAAAGCTGATGCCCGATTATCTACAATAACTTTTCTCTTTGTTGGGGAAGTAGTAGAAGAAGATTGTTGTTGTTGTGGAGGTAACCGATCATTCATATCCTTCAACTCTCCATCCTTGAATGCAGAAGGAAATGATGATGCAGCCTGCTTATTAACTCGTCTATTCTCAGGGAACAGATTTTTAGTTATATCATACACTGACTGTTCATCATTATCTTCATCACTTTTTTGTACTCTCAGTTGCAATACTCTGCATCTATGAGAATAATTTTTAGTATGTTGTGGTGATGTAATATGGAAGGTTTGTACTCTTACAATACATATTATCAATAGCAAGGTATATTTGAACAACAACATGGTGGTGTATTGATATGTATGATTTTTATTATTGTCGGTATATTATGTGATGTGAAAAAGAGAAAAAGATACGCTTATAAGCTTTGGGGTATCTTATCTGGAGAGCCACCCGATCCCAATACTAATAAAGAGTCTATTGATGATAAACTTGAACACCTGAAGCTATTGACTAATGCTATCCGCCGGTTACTGTATGTTGTTGTTGTTCCTCTTCTAAATTGGTACATTCGTCAATCATTTAATGTTAGGTATAATCTGGCACTTGATCTAACCTCTCAATAATTATGGAGAAGGGGGCAAATAGGAGAGTAATTGATTGATAGATATCACGAGCGGTGGAGTAGGTATATCGATCCTTACCACAATATATGATGCACTATGCAATGGTTTAAACACTCCGATGCAAAGGTGGCAAGTAGCTCCTCAAACAATTCATCCTCAGATAAAAACAACAACAACAATAACAACAACTTGCAATTAGCTAACATGTTTGGAAATGGTATACCCCGTATATTTAATAATAAACAATCATCAGAGCAGCAGCAGCAGCAACATAATTCACAACATCGTAGTAATTTCAAGGGTGCATTAGAACATATATCAGTACCGGAAGTATTTCATAGAGGTATCAATGTATTCAAGGTAACATCCAAGGGCAAGTTAGAAGCAGCTACATTATTACTATCAAAAGATAAGTTTATAATCTCCGTACTACCCCGATCATTAAAATTGGAACGAGTTGGTAGCAGTACATCATCCTCAACTCGTACGTCATTAAAACGACCTGGCATATTAAGTAGAGCACGAAGTAGTACCAACACAAGTTTGGGCACATCAACTCGTAATACTAGTTATGGAAGTGTGGGAACTAGTGGAAGTATTGGTACTAATAATTCAGTTGATGGATTGGATGCTACCTTTTCATTCATGTCGGTTGATGCCGAGAAGGTTGATATTGGATCAATTACTAGGATATCGAATGGACAGAATACATTACTATTTGAGAAGGCTAGGTGAGTTTATGTTGTCATGTGTCCGTAGTTGATTTTGTGTTGCTATGCTGTTAAGTAACATCTCATATAATTTGTTCCCTACATCTTTATTAACTTGTAGACAACGAGAAAAGAAACAGACAATGTCAAAAAATAATGGCATACCTCTCCTTGATGAGAAGAGATCATTTTCTTTAATATTTAGAGGTGCAAAGA
>Ga0075439_12665_pt1 | contig 18478 bp, 16 predicted proteins | sample MintriSingleCell_FD_74264 | JGI IMG/M metagenome (GOLD analysis project Ga0075439, IMG submission 74264) | Marine eukaryotic communities from Monterey Bay, USA to study complex ecological interactions - Minidiscus trioculatus JGI Plate_4_G5... | ecosystem: Environmental > Aquatic > Marine >... | reverse complement strand
TCGTGGAGAACCATCTCATCCGATTTGTGATCAATACAAAACTGAGCAATTCCTCCATCTTTGAAGCCGTACTCAGGTAGGTGTTCACAACGGGGAAACTCACATTCAACTATAACCTTGCTGGGCCGCTGCTTGTTCAGGCTTTGTAACTTGTTGTGGTTGTTGATCATATGCTCCAACTTGACGATTATGACGTACTTGACGACGAACTTGTCGGCGTGCTACTCTTCCTGCTCTTCCTCTTCCTGGCATATTTCAATTGCAAATGTAGGATAGTACTGGTGTAATATGCTGTAGACATGGAAAGATGAGTGATATGGGGAGAGAAACATAAGAAGTAAGATATGTGCATAAATTGATGACACACATCACACAAATTGATCATTTATGGTATCATTCTCATCATCATATCTTCGTAATGAAATCCATCTATCAATAATATCATGATATGTGCATATCATATCATATCATATCATATCATATCAGAGGAGATTGGCATCAATCAACTTACCAAAGAGATGAAAGCATTGGATGTGAAGGTAGAAGAAGAAAGCAATTGTAAATGTTTCTGCTCGAAGATCAGTAAAACCCCATGTACATACTTGTCTTGTCTCTCCCACAAGATGTTCTCCGTGTATGTCTCCATGCAGCTCACTACCAATCTTAGATGTTAACCACATAAACCGAGGAAGACTCATGATATGAAATGTCCCCCAAGTAGCTACACAAAAGTATTCTTTATCTTCTTCTATTGGTTTTGATGATACTTTCACCCACGGTTCAATATACCAATGTATTGATCTGATTTGTGCATTTGATCTATCATTTCTTTAGAGGGAGATATTCTATTTCTGCCCATCTTAAATAGTAAAGTTGGAAATTTTGGGAAATGAAATGTGATTGGATTGCAATACCCTAAACTCCAATCGACGACATTGAAATTGTTGATCTTAAACTGATATCATAACTACTGAAAAGATAGATGATAATGATAGATTTAGATAGACGACGTCAGATCATCACCTCTCCCCAAAAATATCTCTTTTTCAATGGCGGTATCCTTTAAGTGATATGAGATAGAGCAAACAGTGCGAGTGTGCACATACTTGCAGCTGTTAGATGCAGCATCAGATGCAAAATGAAGAACCTAGTTGCCACTAGCCTGACAATATTCTCATTATTTAATAGATGTGGGATGCACAAGTACCGCCGCCAGGCTCATGAAAAATCATCAAGACGGGTGAATATGTTTCAATTTCAAAAAAGAAAGTACATGCATTCTTTTGAATCGCAAGATCTTATTAAGTACAATCTATACTACTTTAAGATAGAGTTTCTTTACAGTAGGGGATTCCCCTCGTATATCTGGTCACACGGGATATTGCTGTACAATTTCGATCTCTCTCATTAAACTATCTCATCACAACTTGAAACATCGGTAATCTCCTCTGGCTGTTGTTCATGTCGCTTCCCCTCCTCCGTAGAAGCATCATGAGCAGGTTGAGCACCAAACCAAGACTTTAAACTAGACCAGAATGGTTGTTCAACAACCTCCCCATTCTGCATACCTGCCACAATCTCACTCCAAATAGCTTCGGGTGAATTCTTTTGTATATTATTAAATACCTTGAAATTGTTATCAAGTCGAGCTTTGGCACCAGCGGGTGAATTCCAGTACTCTAAAAAGATTTCATGTGCTTCGGCTTCTTTTTCTGCTTTAATTTTACGATTGGCAGGTGTTTCTTGTATGTTTAGTGAGTTAATGAAATTTGTAAAGTCGGGTGATTCTCCTCTGTTTGTTTCAGTTATTGCAGTGTTTCCATCTAAGATATCTGACCAGGATATATCATCACTCGAACTATCCTCGTCTTGTTCCTTTTGCTTTTTAGATTGTGGACCTGGGGCTGTAGAGGATTGGAGGTAGCTTAAGAAATCGTCATATCCTCCTCCCCCGCCGCTGCTATTGGTATCCGCTGATTTAATGACCACTCTAGACTTCTTCTTACTACTACCACTCATCATATCAGCTGCAGCATTATTTGAATTATCTTTTCTATCAATTAGGTGCTCAGGCAATGGCAGTGAGCCAAAGCCAACAACATCATTAGATCTTTCGTCGGATGTCATTGATTAGATATTGTGAGATATTTACTTGATATCACTTCGATTGCAACAAAAAATGATAGATGTTGCCCAAGTAAGAGCAGTAGTAGAGTTTATGCTGTACTAACGGCTGCTCTATTTGTATCGATAGCAATGCCAATCGATGCCGACACAGTCTCATTAGAATGCCGCTATGAGAAAAATAGGCGGCAGTGCTACTCTCGGGTGCGACATTCTCTGTGCGAACGAGATGATTTTCTAACTTTTCAGTTACCCACTTTGTACTTGTTTGCTATTTAATTGCTGGCGTGCGTGCTACCTAATAATAAATTGAATTGGAACAATACTATCATCATGACACGGATATATAAAAGCATAGCAATCATAGCCACCCTAGTCTGTTCGGCTGCTGCCGGAGAATCATCAGTGGTGGAGTCTAAAATTATATCAGACAAATTTAGTAAATCAGTGGAACAAGTAAATACCTTGGATAATACTGATACTACTGTTAATAATGAAGTAGTAGATGCTACTCATCAAAGAAGAGAATTGGCATGGTGGAATTTGGTATTACAGGCTGGTAAGTTATTGTAATTTTGAGTATAATTATAATGAGTATATATTTTTAGCGGTTCCTCATGTCAAAACCTACATAACTTCTCATATACTTCTTTAATAGTGCATGTCTGTTTGCCACACGAACATCATGCTTGTGATCATGGAGGAAAGTGCCCTCCGCATTGCCCTGGACATAAAAGTAGTGGAGGAGGAGGAGGTAAGACGAATAGTAACCCACGGCAGAAACTTTTATAATTTTTGTTTGTTTGTTGCTATATTATTTATTGTACACATGATATGCTCATTTATGTATTGCCCCGTTATAATTCTTTGAATTGTTAATTTTAGGTGGAGGAGGTAGTGATAGTGGTAATGGAGGAGGTAAGGGAATTGTTTGCTATTTTGCTTTGTGTATTATTTATTTATTTGGGTAATTCTAATTAAACTTTACACCAAACCCTCAATTTACAACACAGATGGTGCCACCACAACACAAAAGAATCACCTAATGCACCCAGGTGGATTAGCATTCTGGATGATGATAGCCGCCGCATCCGCCGCAGCCATTGCCATAGGTGCCATGATTATCGGTTCACGACGTAAATCAAAATCCAACTACCATCCCCTCAAGGGTAGTTTAGACCGAAGGATGAAGTTATTCGGTCCGATGGCTGATGGATGCTTCGAGGATCGTGAATTATGTGGTGCACAGACTGATGTTGGTGATAGTGCTAATAATATGGAATTGAGTGAGGGTGGTAGCCATTATAAGGAGATGGTTTAAAGAATTTTCTGTTTTTGTTTGGGAAATGGGGATTATGTATTTAAGGGGTTTGGGGGGCGTTTTTTCATCATGTTAAAACTGTTGTCCTCTGTACTAAACAACCCTACGGTTTCCTCTTGATGGTGGATTATGATAGGTTTTAATCCATCGAGTTATAGTGGGGAGTATATCTAAATGTTTTCATGTTCAGTAAAGAAGAGAGAGGAAACGAGAGTATATTATCCAAGCATGGAAGCAGCTCTCTCTTAAGATTTATAATTAGTAATGATATCTGTTTTAGTTATTACCACCTATTACAAACATGTTTAATAACTTACGTCCAGTGACTATTTCATGAGCTAGCCAGTGTACAACGACAGCAACTCCTCTATTGAATAACGAGAGTATGTCTAGGCTTGTGGCAATTAGAAATAAATGCCAATTCAGACGCCAATGGACAACCTCATTCCCTCATACATTGTCTTATAAAGTTGTATTGAATATAGGAGCATGTTTCTGCTCTACTAATAAGATAAGAGAAGGCAAAGCAAAGCAAGTTTGATACAGTGATTGATAAGTGTTGCACTATTCATATATGAATTTATCACATTGAACGCAGGCAAGAGTTTGGTTTTATCCGCTACCAACAACTCCCGGTCGTACCCTTCCGGCTTCATGCAAGCATGTCCCACGTACCCCTACCCAGCTTCCCAGCAACACAGGCCAATCTAATAATCGTCAACTATGCCACTCCTCTCACGATCACTATAGACACTTCCCCTCACAACAATACCCATACGTTTCCTCTCTTCTTCAATCTCTTCAGTAGGTTTGATATACTTGATAGCACCCAACTCTGAAATCCACTCTTCTAATCGTCCCGTGTGCCACTCATCCGGCTTCTTAGGATTGAGTGCCAATCCATCAAATCCAGTTAACCGTCCAATCTCCTTCCCCTCATCGAAAACAATTAATGCCGGTAATGTCTGTATCCTCAATTTACTAACAAAGAATGGTGACTTGGCAGCATCAATTCGTAAAAACTTGGCTTCTAAGTGCTCACTTGCAATTATTTTCAAATGATAGTCCATAATCTTACAACGTTCAAAGTCATCATGATAGAAATGTACACAGACATATTTCGATGATCCTGTACATTCTGGTAGGAATTCATCTTGGGTAATGGTGCGTAACGAGCCGTGTCCAAGTGCCTTGTGTTGAGCACGAGCAGTCTGTTCTGACTTTAATTGTGCTATACGTAATTGACGTAATGCTGCCAATTCATCATCATCATCTTCATCTAACAAATGATCAAATTCATCATCATCTGAACTATCTGAATCATTCTCGTCATTTTCTTTCCCTCCATCAAACTTCATACGTCTCATTTGTTCCTTAATATTCATAACTTGATTATTGTGTTCAGCATTATCACGTGCAGTTTGTTGCTCGTTAGCTGCCGCAATAGCTTTAGCCTGCTGACGTTGATGTTGATGTAATGCCTTATATGCCGCACCGGTGGGAGCACGATCAACATCATCCTTCTCATTAGTACCCGCTGCATGCTTTGCTTTCAATTCCTCCATTGCTTTTGTTAATCGTTTTTGTACATTCTCGGATACTTCCTTCTGTGCCTCGGTATTCTCATCATTTCCTAGACCACTGAAGGGATCGGCCATTGGACCTAGTGGATTGGCTGCTGCAAATTTAGCAGCTTTGGAATTGCCTATCGGGTTTTGATTTGATGTATTAGCTGGCATGTTGAATGTTTGTTTATTTGTTGTGTATTATATGATAATGTGGAACTGTGTTATAATTATACTTTTGTAAATATGTATGTTATCCAATTGCAATGATATACAGATTGATGGTGTATGTGAAAAAAAAATGACGATGAGTTTATATTTATATAATCTGCTCCGCTCTAACGATATACAAAACCGCACCGCTGACAATTAATAGCAATAAATTGATAGAGATAACGTGAAGCAAATGGGGTCTGATTGGTAGGAGTAGGAGGTAGTAGGCAAGGAAGAGCTCAATAAAAAATGCTGAAAATGGCTTCCTTAGTGGTCCTGTGACAGTCAAGCCACGAGTCCAAGTATGCGTGGCCTTTTCTCGCTACACTCAATCTCTCTTTATTCGCTACTCCATTGCTCATAGTCTATGTAGCTTGGATAATATTATAAGTATTATACGGTATAGTGTTGAGGAATAACTTTGTAAGTTAAGTTAGGACAACTTTAGATCCTCAATCTCTAACCGGAGCTTCTTCACCTCCTCCCTATGTCTTCTTCTCATGTCCCTATCCTTGGCTTCTTGATCTCGTTTATCCTTGTGTATCATCTTGCCCAGTTTATCAGCAATCAGTTTAATGCAACCTGCACAGGCATTACCCCAATCCTCTCTCAACTTTGAGTATCGACAATGAGCACAGAAAATGGTCCGACAAGTCTCACATCGATCCAAATTATGATCAGACTCCTTACTCTGATTCTGACTTGGATGTTCATCATAGCAGCCCTCACATTGTACAAAACCACAGTGGCCTTCACAAGCAAAAAAAGTGGTACACCGCTCACATCTTTCCTCTTCACAAGTCTCACAGTAACGCATATATTCAAGGCAATCATCAGAGCGACAGAATCGATCTTCACAATTTGGGCATTTTATACTGCAATTGACACAAACATCTAACGAACACCGTACACATTCCGTCATCGGATCACAGTCATGGCAACATGTTTTAATACATTCTACACATGTCCGTAACATCAATTTCCCATCCACTCCATTATCACATTCATTGCAGAAGAACTTGGTACACTTCAGACATATATTGTTTTGCATACCAACACCAATGTCCCACTCATCTCCGGAAGGGTCATTGTAACAATTAACCAATCCATAGCCCTCCCCCCTTCCGACGTAAAAACCAAACAAACCTACCGTACACTTCGAACATCTGACTTGTCGACTCTCCAACAGTCTATCGTAATCAACTAGAAACGAATGCAGTTCTGGACTCATTGCTTTACGCCATCGCTTTGGTAGTTGGACCAATGTTAATGAATTGCCAGGGGCATTAATGATACTCTCAAGAACTGGCAACACAACATCTTCGGATAAGTGGTCACATTCAAAATCATCAGGATCACGAGAATATATCTTTTGTGCGAGGTCAATATCCCTTACCATTACTGATCCAGACAGCAGTTGTAATCCCCAACCTGTGATGTTAAACAAGCCTGCAATCTTTAATGTCTTGAGATTATCTCGAGCATTAATACATGCCAATACCCCAGATATATCATTATCATTTAATCTCATGCCAATAGGCCACACTGTTCCTTTACCATTATCATCTAGTTCTCCAAAGTCAAGACTTTCCCAATTCTGTGACGCTATAATGACCTTGGTTTGATCTGATGGTTCATACCGTTTAACATTTGCCCAGGCTAGTATCGGTGATACTTTCTTATTATTCCATTTGTACTTTCTCCATGATTTAGAATCACATGTCAAAGATAGCGCTAGAATTGCACGGGATGGTGTACATAGATATGATGATATACGAACAAATGCAATATCTGGTAGATCAAATATACCAAGTGAAGATATCCTTCTACGCTTGGAGGTATTGTTTAATGAAGAAGTTGATGTTGATGCACCTTGTTTTTCTAATTGTCTTTGTAGTATTGTTTTGTTGGCATCAGGCATATCAGTATCAGTCACTGGATCGGAGATCATACTAACCAATCTATTTTGAGCTTCCCTACCAGCGCTGGCAATGTCGAGTATTGTTTATTGAGATAGTAGCAATTTGCAGCAATCCACAATTTTTTTTTAGTATAGATTTGAGATAAGATGTGATACTAACTCCGCTCCGCGGCACCGAAGTGGTAACCACAACACTAAACAACAATTCTTAATGAATCAACCAGTAGAGTTATTATCTGGAGCTGAAAGCGTTGATAATCAAGCAAACTAAAGCAACTAATCAAACACATTAATTTTTACTACACTTTGACATAAAACCGATTGGTATCCTCCCCTTTTGAAATTTGCAATGACGACTCGCCATCTCAGCCTCAATCACCAATAATAACACTACTACTTGTCCATCCAGTGGACTGCATATATCCTTTAGAGAAGAAGAGAATGTTGCTGCTAAAAATGGTAGTAGTATCATTAGTCCTATCTGCGTCGTCACGATTTATCACTCGACAGCCAAAAATGATGTTGATGGCAAATGCATTATTATCAACACATCAACATCCTAATAGAAGATGTACATCACATCTATCAAGTAGTACAACAAGTGATAATGACACCGATACTAAAATAGCCAAACAAATTAAAAAGAAGGAGAAAACAGCAGCAATAAAGGCAGGACGTGAGAAACGTGCCAAGTTTATTGGATTAGCAAAGGCTGTTGATAGAGGACAATTCCAGAATACATATAATCCAGGAGGAGGTGGTACGAATGATGGATTTACTGCCAAGAGTGGTTTACCAAATTTAGAGAAGTCGTTTTGCGTTTTGGGTATTGAAAGTAGTTGTGATGATACTGGTGGTGAGTTGAATGTATGATTCATACATATGATGTGTCTACTTTTTCTAATCTTTTGACTTTGCATGCATCACTACTCTATGCAGCCGCCATTATACGATCAGATGGTACCATACTAGGAGAATCATTAGCATCACAACACGACATACATGAAGAATGGGGAGGTGTAGTACCCGGCTTAGCTAAAACTGCACACGAAGAGAATATTGATAGAGTTGTTAATGAATGTCTATCTAATGCACAAATGACAATGGAAGATGTAGATGCCGTGGGTGTTACTGTTGGTCCTGGATTAGAAATATGTTTAAGAGTTGGTTGTGGAAAGGGTAAAGAGTTGGCGTTGAAGTATAAGAAGCCATTTGTTGGTGTGCATCATTTAGAAGCACATATATTGATGGCTAGGATACCTTCTGATCGATACGACAATAATACTGATGATGAGAGCCAACAACAACAATTGCTAGATGATGAAATACAACCAAATAACAAGAGAGCTATGGAATTTCCATTTCTCGCTTTACTAGTTTCCGGAGGACATTGTCAAATACTCAAATGTTTAGGTGTTGGGAAGTATAAAATCATTGGCGGAACGATAGATGACTCGTTAGGAGAGGCATTTGACAAAACAGCACGTCTATTAGGCTTGCCAGTAGGTGGTGGCGGTGGACCGGCAGTTGAAGCATTAGCCAAGGAGGGTAATATCAAGGCAGTACCGTTACCAATACCTATGCAAAAACGAAAGGACTGTGATTTCAGTTATGCTGGATTAAAGACTTCAGTTAGGATGGCTGCCGAGAAGATATGTGTTGAGCGAAATGTTGACACTCCTGATCAATTATCACATGAAGATAAGGCAGACATTGCCGCTTCGTTTCAACATGTTGCCTTTAGACATGTTGAGATACGATTAGGACGGGCTATGCAACAAGTACAGAAGGAAGATGGAATTAAAACACTTGCTGTGGTCGGTGGTGTGGCTGCAAACAAAGAATTACGAAGAAGATTAGATACATTATGTTCAAATCAAGATGAGCCGTGGGATATGTTAGTTCCTCCACCGAGACTTTGTACTGATCAGGGAGCTATGGCAGCATGGGCTGCGGTTGAAAGACTGATGGTTGGAAGCTCTGATTTGGCTGAAGATCAGGAAGTGTTTGCAAGATATCCATTCTCTGTCAATGGTGTTTAAACAAAGTATATAGTCTTTATATCTGACATCTACTTACTCACTCTAATACTAGTTATTATGCCAAACAAACATTGATCACATTACTTTAGTTGGGGATTCGTTAAGCTGCTAAAGCCCAAAAACAAAGGAGGATTGGTTGTTCGACAAAACTGGGTGCCTTTCCTCAGTCTGCACCACATAGCTGAAGCAAGGATCGTACCACTGGGAAGGTGCCCTTCGTATCCGAACTCAATGTTGCATTTCCAGGCCTAGCTGCTACCACTGCCTTCATCCCTGCTTCATTAGCTGCATGAATTTCCGCCTCCAAGTCTGATACAAAGATGACATCCTTCGTTTCAACTCCTAACGACTTGGCAATGGTTGCATAGCTAGCAGATTCTCTCTTGGATCCAGACGTTGTATCAAAGTGTCCACTAAAGTAGGATGTAATATCACCCTCACTGGTATGTCCAAACAATAGCTTTTGTGCCGCGATACTACCCGAGCTGTAGATGCATACCTTGACATTATTATCCTTGCACCACTTTAACATTGGGATGAAGTCTGAATAGAGATGACCAACTAATTCGCCTGAGGCATACCCGGCCTTCCACATTTTACCTTGGAATGATTTAAGACCAGTGGCCTTGACATCATGTGCCATTAATGCCTTGACATACACTGAAACAACTCTTTCCTCTGAAGAATAACTCTCTACTTGCTTCCTCGCTGGATGATTAGGATCTAATGCTTGTACATCTTTTGCCAATGCCTTATTGTAATCAATCATTTCATTATATGCCAAATCTTTCAAGTAGACATCCAAGTTATTAAGAACATATGGAAAGAGAACATCCTTGACAAATGATATAGATGTAGTTGTTCCCTCGATATCCAATAGCAATATCTTGGAATCCCTTGGCACTAATGGAATTGCTGTACCAACACATATCAAATCAGCATCATTATTAACAGCACCCGACGCATTGAAGGCCGGTGCAACCTTTTGTTTCTTTGCTGGAGGTGACGATTCACTGTCCTCCTTCTTCTCTTCCTCGACAATATCCATATCATTCACATGATAAGTACCACTAACAGGCACTACACCACTTTCCAATCCCATACCCTTCATCTTAACAGCACTTTCAAACAAATAATCAAAGCTCTCACATTGTGCTTTCGCCTGTTCCCAACTATCACCCCAAACATATACACCATGTCTCCGGACTAGTACTGCATTACACTTTGGATATTTACGTAATGCCTCTTCTAATTGATCGGCTAATAAGTCTTCCGATGGACGGTTGTCAATAATTGGAATTTCAAGTATTGAATCATACGAGTGATTACCAACACCTTTTAACATTTCCAAATGTGTTACTCGTAACACTGATGACTTCTCGGTAGGGTCTAGTAACGTGGCAAGTTGGGCATGCATGGAATGCGTATGGATTACACACATGGCACTTTTAACGTGCTTGTATACTACATACCACAATGGAGTACAGGCACTTTGACGTAAGTTGGGTGTTTTCGGTGGAGCAACTACCTGACGATCCATATCAAGTTCAAAAACATCATCACCAACCATATCCTCCTTCTGTACACCACTCGGTGCAACGAAGACACGATATGGACGATTCTCACTGGGTCCTCCAACACGAATACTAACACCACCACCCGTACCCGTAGCCCATCCCGCTTTATAAAAACATTCACATAATTGCGCAACTAATGCACGAACAGTTTTACCTTCCTCAATTAAACATCCTGTCATGACAGATGTACCACTTGCCGACTTGGAATGTACTGCATCCATTTCGGTCGATCCTTCACCAATACGACTCCATGATGATTGGAAGTTAATCCATCTTCGATGATGGTTGTATAATGCCAACCGACCGGAGCGTGTGTAGGGGTGTAATGTCATAGTTGGTGTGAATTGTGGTGGTATTTGTCCATTCGTCCATCCTTTACCCGGCTCGTCTGAATCTTCATGGAAGAATTTATCATCTTCATCATCTGAATAGTTATCGGGTGTGAATGCCTTGAGTGATTGTTGCTTTGGTCCCATTGATGGTCGTTTCATGAGACCTAGAGAGAGTAGAGTAGTGGTAGTGATATGCAAAACCAACATATTAGAGAGTTGAGACATATTATTATATGTGTTTGCAACAATTATTAAACATATGTTCAAACTTACCACCACGACCACCACGACGAGATGGCGCATTTGCAGGGGCGGCTATTGATACACGCTTCTTGGCGGTAGTGTTGGTATTATCGTCAGCCATTGTTGTTGTTATAGGTTTATATTACGATAGGTATGATAAATTTAGGAAGATGTAATTATTTATTGTTGCGCTCTTATTGCAATGAGGGTATCTTAAGCTTTAGGTGCGGCTGTACAAACAAATTTTATGAAAACACAGTTATTAATGCTGATAAAAGAGGTAGACTGATCTAATGAGTAACTCTCAGCCTTTGCTCAATAACTCAACGCCCAATCGAAGGCCGAAGGAGAGAAATGAGAAAGTAAAACTCAGGCCAACTCAGAAAGGGATACCTTCACAGGCCCACCACTATCTAAATCGATTGCATATTGCAAGATATTGCATCGCGGCTTGTTCTCACAACGCTTCTAGCCGCCGTACCTGATATAATCTCACCTGTCACTGCTCCATTGATAGAAGTACCCTGTTATCATCTGAATAGGTGGTTGTGTTATTAACGAAGATATTATCGTATATTACATTAGCAGAGGTCTATTTGTTCTCGAACATAAAAAGTTTAGAGAGACATAGGGAGGATATAAAATATCAGTGGCATACAATATACGATGTCAAGCCAAGAAATATTGGGAGGAATCCTCTCAGATTTGGTAATTGATGCCAATATGCCTGATAATCTGATAACTGATACTATTGCCCCAATACTACAAAGACAATTAGAAACTAATTTACAAGGTAATACATCAACATCAACTTCGTTGAGTGATACCACAATAAATTGGATTAGAAGGAGAAGGATGACTAAACCAGGTATATTTGACCTCCCGGATATTGCATTTGTTCGTATATCTTCATATCTATGTACACCATCACGTGCACTGCTAGCGCTATCTCTAACAACTAGGTCTAAATCATGGAGAAAGTATAAATGGAATAATAAGAAAGTATCGCCAATATTAGCTTGGGCAAATGTGAAACGGTATGAACCATCAGATCAAACGAAAGTTATAGTAGCTTCACAGAATTGGGAAAGTCTTGACTTTGGAGAATTGAATAATGAAGGAGAAAAAGGCATATGCTCGAGATTAAATGATGATGACATTGCGGGGATATTAGCATGCATTAATGCTCGAGATAATCTCAAGACATTACAGATTGCAGGCTGTATTAACATCACAGGTCGGGGGTTGCAACTGCTGTCTGGATCTGCAGTGTTAAGGGGAATTGACCTCACGCAAGATATTACATCCAATGGCAAAGAAGATGCGTCATACTCAGAGAAATTATCCGAAGATGTTGTGTTGCCTATCCTTGATAGTATCATCAATACCCCTGGCAAATCATTGACATTGGTCCGATTCCCATCACGCTGGCGTTTAGAAAGTAGTCCAGATTTCCAATCATTTCTCGTAGACTATAATAGACTGTTGGAGAGTCGACAAGTCAGCTGTTCAAAGTGCACTGTAGGGTTATGGGGTACTTACCTCGAAAGGGGTGTCAATTATCCCAATGCATGGGTCAATTTTGGTGATTACGAAGACAAATGGTATGGGTTTCAGAATTATACCTGCATTAAGTGTACAAAGTTCTTCTGTTACGAATGTGACAATGGAGTAGATGGGAATAGTATGTTACAGACATGTAAAGAATGCAATGAAGAGTACTGCTACGAATGTGGTCCAATGAAGAACTGCAGGGACTGTTCTGACCCTGTTTGCAATGATTGCAGTGTAAAGTGCCCATATTCATCTTCAGGATGTGAGTATGTAGCATGTAGTAATTGCAGTGACACTTCCTTTATGGTCTGTGATACTTGTGGTGATAAAGGCTGTGGTGAATGGTGCACAGGCCCCAGCTTTTCTGTCTGTGATGGTGACAACTGCAACAAAGTTCAATGTGAGAACTGTTTTGATGAACCTGGTTGTGTGGAATCATGTGACTCGTGTAACTCAAGTTTTTGTGCCGATCGTCGATACTCCAAGTTAAGTGAGGATTGGGGTAGTGCATGTGAAGACTGTATTAAACTTATCGCTGGTGAACTAGGCCAGAAGATACTCAAGGATAAGCAAACCCAAGATGCCAAGTATTTATCCCTACAACGAGAATTTGATGCTTTCAAGCTTAGCCAGCAACAAAGGACAAGGAATCCCTTTACTCATGGCAATGGCAACTCGAATGGAAGAAACTCTCTTTCTGTTTTTTATCATGGGCATGGGCAAAAGTAAGTGTTGCACAGAAAAGACAAACCGCCTTGCCTAGAAAAGTTGTTAGTAGTGTAGAACATAAACCTTAATATGAAATGCTTCGCCTGGATATGAACTTAAAGTACTAGACTCTACATTACAATACATAAAAGAGATTGGACCGGGAGAAAAAGCTCGAAAAGATACCTTTATAGGCCCACCACTATCTAAATATATATCCCTGTGTTGCACTCATCTTCTGACCATCTGAACCTTATTGTTCTTTCCTATCATTACCATACTGCAGCTACTGCCATAGAAACCTATCATGTTTGTATTAATCAATGAACTGGCATAATACTCTCAACTCACGTGATTGAGTAGTTTGGGATACCCGCTTTGCCTTTTTGGTATCGTAGAGTTTGCGCCTTGTTTGCTTGGCGGTGTTCAAGTAGCTCCTCTGTTTCATACTATGCAGCCACACGCTTCGTCGTCTAGTACGCCATTGTTTCAATCTTTTCTTTGTTGTTGGCAGTAGCCGATTTGGTTTCCTGAAGAAGCAAATATTTTTCAGTTGGTCCAAGAGAGTACCTAATATCAATATTGAAGGCTGAAAGGTGGTAAGATATAAACATGGAATCATCATCTGCTGATAATGACTTTGTAACAGTTGATATGCCTACATCAAGAATAATAAGCGATGATAGTGACGATATAGAGGCAGTACAACATCACTCAACAAAAGAAAGTTCACTTCTTAAACTATGGTCAGAGGCAACATCTACAACAGATTTGCCTGCTCCGATTGGTGATCATAGATTGCATCATCGACGTGCTAAAGTATCACCAAGAGAAAGCAATAGTCGTAATAATAAGGGTACATCTCCATCAAAGAGACGAATCATAAAGAGTAGCAGATATCATCGAGGTGCAGGCAATAGAAGACGGAGTGCTAAAATTGGAAAGCATGTATGGCTAACTTTCTTTGGAGCATTTGCTACGTCTATATTGATTGTTATACATTTATTTTTATACGATGTATTCATTAAAAGTAACAGTGGTGGTAGTGATAGTAGAATACTCGAACCAGACAACAACATGAGAAGTAACACAAAGCAGCAGCAACAACAACAAATATTATCTCCAGAAGATTTAGATACCAAAATGACATTAGACGAGGTACACTCTCATACAATAACACCACTCCATTCCATAGATAAAACACAATATACAATACGTATCAATACATGGCAACGGAATGAACAACTATTACTAAGTATTAATCATCATTCACAATGTGATAATGTAAAAGAAATACAAGTTATATGGTGTGATATGGAGAATGAAGTTCCCGATAATATATTACACCATGGTAGTGGCAAGGTTAAAGTTGAGAAACATGTTGTTAATTCATTAAATGAACGGTTTAAAGTGTTGATTGGTGAGTGAACAAAAATATATGCATTCTTCTTTTGTGTATATCATGTGCACTTTTTCACTGACAACTAGTCCACCATCTCTCTCTCGTTATTTAGACACGCCTACACTGGGTATATTGAGCTTAGATGATGATGTACTACGACCATGTATAGCATTAGACACTGCCTTTATACGATGGACGAACCATCCTGAACGTATGGTAGGATTTGATGCACGAACTCACGTCGTAATCGAAGACGAAGACGATGAAGTTGATTCAGAAGATATAGGCAAATGGAAGTATGGGTACATGTCAACAACCGAATCATCCAATCGATATTCAATTACATTACCCCGTGCATCATTCATACATCGTGATTACTTAGATTTATATATAATGGCATTACCAAGAGAGATATACAAATATGTTGCAAGGAATTTAGAATGTGAGGATATTGCAATGTCTTTCTTTGTGTCTAGTTTAACGAATGGTAAACCTCCGTTACTTGCTGACTATTGGGCAGTCAAATCAATGGTCAAGTTATATTCAGCAAAGAAGATTAGTGGTGGTAGTGATCACAAGTCAACACGAGATGCATGTGTGAATGACTTTGCCGAGCTGTTAGGGTTGATGAATGATAACGGCGATTGGCCACTACATACCGACAAGCTATTACATACAACGAATCAATTCTTTGGATATGGTACCGAACCTGAGGATTGGTCCACATCTATCAATATCATTGATGTACAATCTGATAGATTGAAAGATGTAGTGACAAAGATTAAAGAGTTACAAAAACAAACGAATGAAGAACGGATAAAATGGTTAGGACAAGTAAGGAGTGAGGTTGCAATGGAGGCTAATAGTGTAGGAATGATTGAGAATACACCAATGTGGAAGAAGCGTTGGAAATCATGAAGGTCAAGGCCGACTACTGTGGCCTAAAGTCGAGCGGCAAAGTGGCATCGAATCGTGAAACTGCAACACGGTACCAATATCCAACAATGTGTCAGCTGCCGGGGCGGTATCGTTCGAATCATAGGACAATACGCCAAAGAGCTAGACAGACACAGAGAAGAAGATTTCTGGGATAACAACATCATTCTCTATTACAAATTTATCCCTTTTCTTTATTGACATACACAAACATCTCGTCGTGGGTACCTCTCTTTCTACTTACAATCCAATAACATTATAATAACAAGTTGGGCTCATCTCTTGTACTTCTCTTTACAAACTTCTCTTTACAATTTCTTTTGACTACTAACACATATCAGCACATATCACAGGCCGGCTCTACGACTTCCAAAGTGTAGGTACAGCAACCATCACTTCTTGCTAACATATTTAATCCTCCAATAAGATCACCAAGAAGACCTCTACAATTCTCTTTACATCTCATCCCTTCACACACGGCATACAACTTCCAAAACTACACAGCGAACATTCACTTCACCACCTATCATCTTTTTTTCTAATCCTCATTCAACTCATCATCAGTAAGACGTTCCAAAGCCTGAACAATCAAGGCTAAGACAAAAGCCTTCTTCTCATCAGAAGTAACTTCGCTACTTGTCAAATACGCCAACACGTCCGACTTGCTTGCCATGTTCCTTGAACCAACCTTGGAGGACTTGCCCTTTCCACTCTTCTCACTGTTGGACGACTTGCCTGATCCTTTGCCACTCTTTGTTGGGCTTGAGCTAGGCATGACGCTAGTAGATGGTGCAGAGGACTGAGATGGAACTTGGCTGGGCATACTTGTCGGTGCAGGCTGGTAAGTAGGGGTATATAGTGAGCAATTGAAATGAAAGTAAAGTAGCATCAAACATTCAAACATGACGACTTACACAGCCAGCTTCATAGATGCCATATCCAACTTCATCCCTACATTGTTCCACCTCATTGCAGCAGCCAATCAACTCAGTGATAACCCCATCTCCATTGATATCCTGGCAACACCCATACCTGTTGGAATCAGCACCCTCCTCGGCTTGACAAGAGTCAATCAAGTCAACACCACTTAACTGAGCATATCTGCATGATCGAGACAAAGTGCAGGAGGATTCAACACTACCGATTGTAGCATCTTCACAAGCTCTTGATTTTAGGCAAGATAAAGTAGCATTACCAATATTAGCACCTGGGCAAGAATTACCATTTTCACAAGATGAAGCAGCATTACCAATAATAGCATTTTTACAGGAGTTACCATCGAGGCATGACTTGGAAGCAGTGCCGATTGTGGCATTGTAGCACGACCCTCCATCTTCACAAGACTTGTATAAGCTTCCGATTGTTGCATCCTTGCAACTGTTAGGACCACCACTGAAACCACCTCGACAAGAAGGACCTGTAACGTATCCAATTGTAGCATTGGTGCAGGCGTCTCCACTGCTACTGCATGAGCCATCTTTACAAACTAAGGAAGTGCATATAGAGGATGTATGTAGTGTTAGTAGAGTAAGGGTATGATGATCATGAAACAATCTTTTGCTCTTACCTTTGCCAGTGAAGCCTTCACATGCATCAGACAATTCAGCGGGGTCCGGATTTGCGCTGTAATCACGGTCGATTCCTGCACAACATTTATAACTGGTTTCATTAACAAAACCACACGCATCACCACAAGTTTGAGAAGTAGCGAGGCCAGTGGTAGTATCCCGAACAAAGCCATCAACACAATCAACATATGAATCCAATGGGTTAGTGGAGTAGTCGGTCCCAAATTTCTCAAAAGATGAGGCAACACAACGCTCTTGGAATGTAGCGGCGGCGGCATCATCATCATCTAGCCTCCTCCTTCCCTGCTGAGTAACTTCCTGATTATATTGCGGAGTATCCAGAAAGCTCTGACCTCGAGGATTATCAATAATAACACCCTCCTTATTATTGGAGAGTACACCAACATCACTTTCAGCTTCAGACTTCATAGGAGTTTCATCGGCAGGTAGAATGTGTGTGTTTTGCATTACATTTTCCGACTTTTGATATTGCTCAAGATACTCACGATTCTGCGGATCATTGGTAGTATCTTCACCTTCACGCCGAATAACATTTACATTTTGCCCTTCTGTACTTGTGCTGGCGGCTAATGCAATTGTTGCTACTAGCCCCTTCATATTCTGTGTTATGTGTTGGATATCATTTGTGCATTGAGATAACGGATTTTTATTTACAGTATCGTAGGTATTGCAATAGATTATGTGGACAAAGATAAAAGTTAGATGATGGATGACGGAAGCATAGCAAGGAATTTGCTCGATAATAGTAGCCTAGAGTACACAGTCTATATTACTTATCGGTTGCACAATGGCAATGGTAAAGGCAATCTTAACTCTAATAACAACAGACTTCGACTTCGACGATTAGGCACATGATATGTAACAATCGCAGCGCAGCACTCCTTACCTATTTCTTCTATTCTACTAGTAACCGGTCTACAATGCTAGAAACCTCTACTACTATTATTGGAG
>Ga0075439_10306_pt1 | contig 18479 bp, 13 predicted proteins | sample MintriSingleCell_FD_74264 | JGI IMG/M metagenome (GOLD analysis project Ga0075439, IMG submission 74264) | Marine eukaryotic communities from Monterey Bay, USA to study complex ecological interactions - Minidiscus trioculatus JGI Plate_4_G5... | ecosystem: Environmental > Aquatic > Marine >... | reverse complement strand
ACATTTTGTTAGTAAAAAAAGCTTAGGGTGTGAAGTTTAGTGGTTGGAAGAAAGTCTTTCTTTAGATTGAGAATGAAGAAAGCCTAGCAAGCTTCGAGCTACCTACACTATGGCCATACCATATTATCGTACCTATTATTAGAAGGTTGTATAAGTAGTAGATAAGAAGTATAGAAGTGCTTATCGGCTGCTGGTATATCATATATCAGCGATAAAACCCTGACGGTAATTGGTAGGTATTGAGTTATTTGTCGCACATACTCCATTGCAGTAATTTGACATTTTTGAGTTGATTTTAGAGATTAATTACAACAACAACATGATACAATAATAATAATAAATGATGGTTACTTTGACAATCCTGCTGCTATTGACGGTTGGAGCATCATCTATATCTGCTTTCCAACCACCGAGTAGATATACCAATGTAGTAGAAATGTATACGAGTAGGAGAACTTGTATTGGAGATGTAGTGATACTTTCAAAAGATAATGATAATGATAATAAAATACCATTCTATGCAAGGGCTATACAAAAGCTACGAAAGAAGAAGAAAGAGGAATCATCAACTGATAACAACACAAACGCTATTGTTGAAGTAGTAGAAAATACTGTTATTGAGAATAATAACAATCATGATAAAGAATACTCCGAAGCTGACATACTACGAGCACTTGCAAATAGAACTAGATTACAAGGAGAGATAATGGATATACAATTAACTCTGTCAAAGATTGATAAGATTGAAAAAGCAATACCACTGCTAAAAGATGATAAGGAACAAGCCATTCTCATAGAGGAGACCCAACAATTGTTGAACAAAATTAACGGTATAGTTTCAACTTTAACTCCTCCAGTAACAAAGAAAGTATCAAATGAAACAAAGGAAGTTAATGTAGTTCAAGATATATTAGATGGAAAGAAACCTCTGCTATCACAAGAGAAGAGGGAAATGGCAATAGGCGGATTTGAAAAGCTACCGTCTCAACTCAGAGATATGATGGGGAAAGCTGCTGGCTTGAAAGATGGATCAAACTCCACTGCAACTATTGACAAACTAATGGAAAAAGAGCTTTTATTCGAACCAGAGAGTGATAGTGAATCGTTCTCCTTTCTCGCAAAGAACACTGATATTGAGGACCTTGATGTCTTTGTGAATACTGACTTTGTGGAAATAAACACCTTTATCGAATCACTCTTTCCAAAATCTACACGAAAAGAACCAGTGAATGTCGATTATTTAGATATAGTTACAACTGAAATATTGAGCAAAGAAACATTTATCCAAAGAGATAAGCCACAAGCAGTACCTGGGGGATACCTAATTAAAGGCGAGAGTGTAATAAAATCAATAAAAGGAAAAGATGACGGAGATGTGCTTATAGAAGCTCTTGACAACAAGATTGCTAAATCGTCGGTGGCTAAAAAAGTTCAACTTCATTACATATGTGATCCCACACCTCCAAGTGGCGAAGAGATATTGAATGAACTGGATGAAAAGCCAGTTATATTCGTTACAAACTATGATATATCACCAGACACTCAGCCATTAGTTAAACCATTGGTTAGTACTCTCGGACTTGTTTCGATTTGTATCTTTTCTCTAGGTGCTTTTGCTTTAAACCAAGATGTCATGGATAGAATATCAGCTGCTTCTGATGCAACTGATTTAGGCTCTCTGTATGATCTTACATTACCACTTGCTTTGTCTGTGCTTGCAATCCAAATAATACATGAGTTCGGGCACCTAATTATGGCCGTTAAGAATGGTATTGATATTGGACTGCCCATACTAGTACCGGGTTTTCAATTTGGCTTGACTGGGGGCATAACACCGATACGATCCTCGCCAAAGAATATTAAGGACTTATTTGATTTCAGTATAGCAGGGCCGTTATTTGGGCTTGTTGCTTCTCTAGTTCTGCTTTATGTGGGCCTAGAGATGACGGCATTCATAGACCCTTCAGCTCAAGAACAACTGGTAAGTTAATGGTGAACATAATGATACTTTGCATTGATATTCTCATCTACTTCTTCTACTCTGATAGCCTGCTATACCACTATCCATATTAAGATCTTCTGCCCTTGGGTCAGGGATCATTGAATATTTGTTAGGAAACGGTATACTTAACTCGCCCGATCCTAATCAAGCAATACAACTTCATCAATTGGCGTTAGCAGGTTTCGGAGGACTTGTAATCAATGCTTTATGTTTGCTCCCACTTGGCAATACTGACGGGGGAAGAATAAGCGTCGCCTTCTTTGGTAGAAGTTTTAGTAGAGTTGTACAAGGGACAATTATTCTAGGACTGGTCCTCTCTGGATTCTTTGGTGCCGATAATCAGGATACTTTACTTTGCTATGCAATATATGCGCAATTCTTTCAAAAGGAGCCAGAAGTGCCATGTCGGAACGAGGTGGATGAGCTAGACACAGGACGTGGATTCATTTCAATTGCAACAGCAGTGTTAGTACTCTTAATATTAACTCCACTACCCTAACTCTAAATAACAAACTTCTTATCAACCCATTGGAATAAGAGTCAATAACGTGAGAAAGCCTGCCAAAGCAGCAACAGAAGCAGTAGTTACTGGAACATCATCAACCTCATTCCTCATTGGAATTTCCAGTTCTGACTGAAAGAAGACGACAAAGGCAAAGTAGAACAATAGTAGATCACTTTGTGTGAAGCCTAATATCAATAAGAATGCCAAAGAAGCAAACGATACTGCTTGTGATCCACTTCTTCCAAATAGACCTTGTGATATTCGTCCACCGTCTGTTCTGCCTACTGGTACTAGGGAGAGAGCATTTACAAACAAACTAAAAAAGCCTGCCACTATGAATACATATAAGATACCAGTTGAAACAGTGTCAGTTAAAGAATCATACTACAAAACATCACAAACACACATACTGCTCAATCATTACTTACCTGCAAACGGATGTAGTGCTATCAATGTCGATGCCAAGGCCTGTGCACCTTCTGCACTAGCAGGTACATTTAATACTCCATTGCCTAGGAAGATATCAACAAGACCTCCACCAAGACTGCTTGTTCGTAAAATAGCAAGTGGCAATCCAGGGTATGTGGAGATTGTTGCTGGATCTGCAGTCGCTGTTAGAGCTAAGCCATAGCATAGAAGAATGATAGATCCTATCATACCAACCAGAGGACCTGCGACAGCAAACTCTACCAAATCTTTCTTATTCATTGGAGAGCTCTTCAAACTTGTAATCGAGTTGGTAATGCCAGTCATGATGGAGGGCACAAGCGTTGGAATGGTGATCTCAAACTTCTTCGACTTGGCAACCAATAAATGAGCTACCTCGTGCGATATTTGAAGCCCCATGAAGGATAAAAAGAGTGGGATTGACATCTCTGACAGCCATGACATATCAGTTTGCATGCCAGCATCTGCCAAATTCATTGCTTCTGTCGCGCGGTCGAGTAGCTTTGAATTAGCAAGGAATGGGTAAATACTTCCATACCAAGCCGTTGCAATCCCAACAGAAGATAGTATAGTTCGCAATATAACCTGCGGTTCTCGAGCTACATCTGGACCGGCAACAAACAACACCGAAGGCCAATCTAATGGATTAACAACCTGCTCTGGGTCAGGGAACGGATCCTTCAATACATAGAATGATATCTTTTCTCTTAATCTAGAATCGTTTGCTATACGCCTATCCAGTTTTTCTATCAGCTCATCACCAGACTTGCATTCATTTTGTCCCCGAATAATCTATAATATAAGATATTTATGTTATATGAGATGTGCTGATATAAGTATCAAAATTTAATCATAAAACATACAATCAAATGAACTTACCCATCCTCCCGATACTGGCATTGCATCTGAGCTAGGTGTAAAGGCCTTAGTTGTGGCTACAATATCATTAAGAAAAGCATCCACCTGTCGTTTGTCTGGAGTATTATCTTCCTTCCTTGTTGATGCCGGATACAGAGAATTCATCATAAAGTCAACATCTGACATCTCAAGAGAAGATGTTTTATTGTTGTCATCAGAGAACAATCGACTAAATGAACCCCGGTTATTCAAATCCATGCGCTCTCCATCACGTCCTATAGTACTCTTATCCATACCACTGTTGTACCCAGCTTTTAGGCCAGAAAGAGCAGTATCAAGGAATGACTTTTTATTCTTTTCTCTATACTCTTCCTCGAGCATCATCACTGCAAGTTGAGTATTGTTACCAAAATTACTGGCTAAGATGTCACGGAGGAATTTAGGCGACGATTCATCAATCTCCTTTAATTTGGCTTGTATTTGTTCATCAGTAAACACTGGTTTTTCAGCATCATCATCTTCCATATCTTTTGACATGTTGTAAGCCTTCTCAAGCATACTTCTTGCCTTCTCTTGTTCTGAATCATTGGCAAAGTCTACAGACTTGACAGACATACTTTTATAATCAACTTCATCCTCCATTATTTTGCGAACAATATCGGTAGAATTCAATCGATTCACTGCCCCAGGCGTATCTCCATCAACACCAAATCCAACAGTTTTGGCTACAAGCACTTTCATAAACTCTGGTGCTTCATCAAATCGTTTAACTCGTTCTTTCATATCTTCTTCAGAGAATTGAAATTGTGGTTTAGATGTTGTTGATGCAGTAGATGTAGAAGAAGTACTACTATCCAAAGAAGACGACTCGGCCGATTTCACTTTAGAAGCGACTGGAACAGTAACAGGTTTAATATCCCCATTTTCATCAGTAAATATCTTTGACTGTAATGATTTCAATTCCTCCTCTATTGTTTGTTGATCTTCTGCATTTACTATATCTTTAGTCTTCATAACTTCCAACTTGTTAGTTAATTTTGCAATTTTAGATAAAGTTAATTCAACCTGCTCTCTATCAGCTTCTAATCGTATCCGAGCTGCCTTTGCACGTAAATCATCTGGTGTTAACACCTCCTCCTTTTTCTTAACTTCTACTACAGATTTAGGTTGTTGATCATTGATAACAGGCGGCGTGGTAGCTTCTTCTTTAACTTTAGCAGCAAAGAATGGTTTCTTGGTAGACGATTCACCTACTACTTGTGTTTCATCATCATCACTACCATCCTTATTTCGTTTAAGAAAATCAAATAGACCCATAGATAATGATACATCACGAGGTACTGCAATAGGAGGTTGTAGCAGTACTTCAACATAATATTGCAGTAGATTTTTCTTATGTGTGTGTGATTGTATGTTGCTGATAGGGGCGAATGAATTGCATGATACTACCGCACATAGGATTAGCAATGTCCTCACCAGCATGATTAGATGATATCTACACGCTAATGGTTCTTACTTTTGCAATAATATCAGTCCTACATCAACCACCAGTAAGTAACAACTCATTGTAGATACTGATCCGGTAAAAAAATCTTTGAGGATACCCATCCTATCAGGAGGTGGTATCTTTTCATCCTATCCCCCGCCCGGCGGGAAAGCAATCACATGCACCGACTGCATATACCGACTGCTACCCTTCTACAACAACCTTTATATTTCCTCTACAAACTAAATATACAAAGTATTCAATATGGGAGCCTCTCACGATAACGAAGAAGAACACGAATTTGGTGAAGAAGATAATAATAACACATCAAAATCATCAAACACAAACAATGACAGAGCATCTAGAATGGCTAATTCAACAAAGTCTGCACCAGCTGATGCCTCTGTGGTATTCAGTCCTGAGTTATTAAGTATGTATTATTCACGTTTATTTCCATACCAGTTATTATATTCATGGCTATCGTATGATCCAGCCACGGCCAATCCAAGCAGTACCAATAACACAAGTATTACCAAAGGTGCACCATCTTCATCAACATTCCCCCGTCGTGAATTTAGTATGACAATTGAACCAACACCCGGTAATGAGGTATACATCCGTTATCAAAGTTTCTTATCCCAAGATGAACTATCCTCCGCAATTATGAAACGCCGTCCAACTAAAATTGATATTGGTGCAGTATTTAATTATCCACCAAAAGATAACAAATCATTACCATCTGGTAAATTACAAACCCAGGAACGTGAATTAGTATTTGATATTGATTTAACAGATTATGACGGAGTGCGTAATTGTGGCTGCTCTGGGGCTAAGATTTGTAACAAGTGTTGGACATTCATGGGTATGGCTGTTGAGGTTATGGATGGTGGATTGAGGAAGGACTTTGGTTTTGAACATTTGGCATGGTTCTATTCCGGTAGGCGTGGTGTGCATTGTTGGGTTTGTGATGATAAGGCTAGGAAGTTAAGTAATGAGGCTAGGAGTGCCGTGGCTACGTATTTTGAGGTATGTTATGTATATTTTGTTTATTGTTTAATGTTTTATTGAGTGCATATATGTATTATGTGAAGGGATTAATTATTAATTTGTATGTATGAAGGGGTCAATTGCTAATACATTGCTCTCTTTATCTCCTTGCATACCATGAATCCTTTCAGGTCAACTTGGGAACGGATAAGAACAAGAACTTTCATCTTTCCAGTCCACTTCACCCCATGCTTTCAAGGGCATATAAAATCCTTGAACCACAATTCGTTAGTTGTGTGTTACCCGCCGAAGGACATGGTCTCCTTGCAACTCGTGCATCATGGACTAAGCTTCTACTAACCCTGCCCAAGACTGCCAACCCCGTGTCTGCAAAATTGGAAGAGAAATGGCGTTCTTCCAAAGATGAGACTACTCCCCAGGAAAAGTGGACTGAATTAAAGGCTGGGCTAATGGCATTTATTGGCAAGTCAGGTAATGCCAAGGTACCCAAGAACTTATCCAACTCTGACCGTGTCCGTATTGAACATTGGCCTATTGAAACAGTCTTCAAGCATACCTACCCCCGATTGGATATTAATGTGTCAAAGATGCAAAACCATTTGCTTAAAAGTCCATTCTGTGTTCATCCCAAGACGGGAAGGGTTTGTGTACCCATTGACGTTGCCAAGGTTGAGCAGTTTGACCCATTTGCTGTACCTACATTGGCTGATTTGATGAGGGAGTTGGATGAATTCGAGGCGAGGAGTGATAAGGATGAAAGTCTTGCACATGATTGGCAAAAGACAAGCTTAAAGGAGCCATTTGAAAAGTTTCAGAAGGAGTTTTTAGTGCCCATGTTGAACGACGAGCGTAAGCTGCACAGAGAGGAAAGGGAGAAGAAGGCTGCAATTGCTGGAGACTTTTAAATCTCTTTTGCAGTTGGGGAAATCTTGTATCAAAGATAATTGTGATGCTATAATGATAGAATGGGGTATAAATGATAAATAAAGATGTTACAATTAACAAGCTACGATGCATCCTTTCTGGGTCGACCACGACCCCTCTTCTTGGGAGGCTGCTTAGCGGCAACCTTCTTTTCTGCCACCTTTACTGGCAGAGGAGCAACATCAGTACCGCTTGAAGTAGGTGTAGCAACTACTGGCTCTGCTGTTTTCGTGGGTTGAGTAGGCACTGGTTGTTTTGGAGGTTGTGGTGATGCCGTCGGGGCAGGGACAGATGATGGTGGAGGTGCACTGGATGAGATTTCAGCTGCTGAACGTTTCTTGGCTTTTGTGCCACTCTTTTTAGTCTTCGTCTTTGGTGGTGATTTTGTTGTTTCATTCATACTATTCTTCCTTTCCCTCTCGTCCTCTACTTGCACTTCAGCAGTAGTAGTGCTCTCACTACCACCCACCCCGGTAGTCTTAGCTTCCAACAACTTAGCCTTCTTAGTTGCCAACTCACTTTCTTTGCGCAACACCATCTTTTGCAGTATCAATAATGTTAATGCATCCTTTCGTACACCATCATACAAGTCACAATTACGTTTGGTTGGGATTGGTTTTGCAGGAACAGACAGCTCCTCCAAAATGGCATTCATTTGTTTCAATGTACTTTTATTCAAGCTAGTACAGCTCTCGACCGAAGGAGGGAATAATCGTGCTGATTGCAAGTATGGGGTGCCAGGTGTTGGCACAGGTGCAGTATCAACAAATGAAGCTGAGACTGATTGATGAGTCTGCATACATGGATCAACAATGGTACGTCCCGGTAGTGGAGGTGGCGGATGTTGTGCAGCAGCAGATGCATGCTGACCCCGACGACTAGGCGGATGTAGAGTCAATTGAGCTCGCTTTGTACTTCCTTCTGCAACAACAGGAATGGAAGTAGATGGAGGAGGAGCCGCCATTGCCGAGCCAGCAGGTACCAAATGCTTCCCACTCCTTTTCAACTTTCGAAGCTGTGCCTCTACCAATCGTAACTCGGCACGTAGCTCCTCTTCTTCACGTTCTTCTTCCTTAGTGCGGTGCCAGGCACGATCTAGCTGAGCTCGTCGTGCCCTTTCAGCTGCCAAGTCAAATGTCTTTGTACCAGGTTGATGTGAAGTACCTGTGGCAGGGAGAGACATTGGTGGTGCCAGTGATGGCTGTGTAGACGTTTGAGCATGAGACTTTTGTAGTGCATCAATTTCAGCTGCTGGCAGTTTGGGTTGTGGCGGTAGCATTAGTGTTGTATTGGAAGAAGAAACTGGGACTGTGGGTTGTTTGACTGCAGCTTCAGTGGAAGACCTGGGAGCAGATGGTAGCGACGGCACAACAGTAGTAGAAGAAGACGCATTACCAGTGACCAAAGTTTCAGTGGAAGATGATGCAACGACTTGGCCTTGCTGGGACGTTACCTGCGGCTGGGTGGCAGCACTTGTTGAAGATTGAGGGTTAGCTGCAATACTAGTATCGAGTTTGGCAACCTCCACACCCATGACCTTCTCTGCTCGACGTTGTGCTAGAATACTACCAACTTGATAATATCGATGTTGTAAATCTTCAATCTTTCTCGTTGGTGACTTGGCAAAGCGAGTATGCCATCGATCGATAATAACAGGCCAACGTAAATCACACGACCGTGCTAATTCAAGTAATGCATCTGTTTCCGACTTTGTCCATGGTAATACCTTGTTGTTAATAGATAGTTCACTTTGTAATGAGGATGTCTGTTCATTACTCTTGTTATCTTCACCTTCTTTTTGTATTATTCTTTCCCCAGTAACTAAATCCCAAACACCTTCCAATTCATCAACACTATCCATTTGTAAATATTTAGTATATTCCTCATCTGTATATACCAATGGATCTAATGATATATCAAACCTAGCATATGGATAATCGGCATACTCGACATTAGAACGCACCCAATGGTGGAAAGTTGCTGTATCCTTTCGTGCCGAGGATGTAAATGACGACCATGCCCATTGACGAGGTGTTTTAGATGTTAGGATTAAACGATTACCTAATTTGATAGATGGCGGTAGCTTCTTTGAGTTTGTTGTTGTTGGTTGAGATAATGTTTCCTCTGCTGTCAACATGTTTATATCATTTGATGTGTCTTTGGTATCATCGTCATTTTTGATATCAGTATCATTGTTATCTGCAGCAGTAGGATTCTTCTGGCCTTTGGTAAAACCAATAGATGGTACAATTGGTGGTAGTGTTTCCAATAGACCCTTATTGTTTGATGTAGTAGACATGTTTTTATTGTTCATAAGATATGTTTGAGTTTTGCAAGTATAATTGTTTTTTACTACAATATAATATATCTACCCGTCCCCTTGCCGTTACAAAATGAAATATTTTGAAGAAGCTGCAACACTTAATGGTGTATAGGATATCAACGTTGTATCGACCTTAGTGTGAGTTTACCTCCTGACTTCGTCCCCGTCCCCTGGTCATTTTATGAGAGTGAGCCGAGTCCGAGAGATTTTTCGACCAGTTCCGATTCGCCTCCCGCCCCGGGTTCCGTAAATAGTTATAGTTTTGCAACTCATACAACAAATCAAGCAACTCAAACACAACCACCTGCTATTATCCATGTTCTGAGAATAATTGAAAGCTATCATATCAAAGAGTAGTGGCACATACTTGCAGGAGTTATTGTGTATTATATTTGTTATATTTCGGCGGAGATTTCGGCGGCGAGTAAAGACATATCATATCATTACAGTTACAAGTTGAACATAGATAAGATACGTTACATCATGACAAGATTACACTGCTTGCCTGCAGTAGCAATAATAGTACATATACTGTCCATCTGCAGTGTTATTGATGGATTCAGTACTATACCATCTTTCACCTCTAGAATACAAACTGGTAGTAGACACTCAACATTTCTACAAAGCACAGATGAAACAAATAGAGATGAATCATCAGAAGCCCAAAAGTTAAAAGATAAAGCAAATCAATACCGCGCCGAAGCTGAAAAGTTATCACTAGCATTGGGATTGCAAAAGATTAATGAATTAGAAGGAGAAATACGTGATTTTGTGAATAATAGTGATGGTACGGCTACAGGTGGTAAACGAGAGAATGATAAGTTACAAGAATTGAAAGATCGTGTAGAAGATTTAGTTAGAGGTAGTTTGGGAACTGAAGAGGCTGAGAAGATGTTATCACAGTTATCATCCTTTTCTTCTTCAAAAGCTGCATCTTCTTCTTCAACAGTAGAATCAAAATCATCTTCCTCTGCAACTTCAACTACAAAAGATACCTCGACTGCTACAAAACTATCTCCCGAGGAAATTAAGAGTGCAACTGCCTTCCTAGAAACATTACCAATTCCTGTAAAGGATACATTGGCAAAAGCATCAGGATATCCTTCATATGATTCGATACTTGATGTACACATGGAGGAGTTTGTACAGAAATTGTATGAAAACAAAGATGAAAGTACAGAAACATTACGTCGATTATACTACCAATCATTTAAAGAACCAACAACAACTGATGCATTGGATGTAATAACAGCATTTATGCAGAACGAAGAATTTAGTGATATTCTCAACAACAATACCAATACACGTGCCATGGAACTATTTTCTAGAACTGTTCAGGATGCGCCTGAGGAGATACTGCCAACTGCTGAAGATGCAAATGTAGTATTTGAATTATTGGATAGAAGCTTCATGGCTACCGAGAAACCAATCAAGGGTAATGGGGGATACATTATCAAGGGTAAGAATAAGCGAAAGACGACTAATGAGCTACTTGATTATGTCGACGGTAAACTTACCAAGGCTAATCCACAATGGAAAGAGAAATTTCAAGTTGGTTTGGTTGAGATCTATTCAGACTCTGCCGAAGAATTGTTTGAGGATGCTTTATTGATTACGCCGAATATGTTTACTCCGTTGACACCCCGAGCACTGTCCGGTGGAACTACGTTGATCGCATTATTTTCATCCTTTGTCTTCTGTATTGATAGTTTTAGCTCGAATGAAGTTGTCATGACAAAGTTGAAGGAGGCTTCTGAAATTGCCACGGCTGGGGGAGTTATTGATTTGACATGGTTCAATGGTTTGCTGGTACCGATATTGGTCACCCTGGGAGCCGCACAAGGTCTTCATGAAGCAGCACACTTGTTAGTAGCTTGGAGTAAACAAGTCAAATTGACATCACCAACAATATTACCATCACAAGCACTGCCGTATCTCAGCTTTCAAAATCGGCTCAAAACTAGTCCGAGAGGATATACAGACTTGTTTGATATTGCATTCGTGGGTCCAATTGCCGGTTTATCGGTATCATTCATTGCCCTTCTTTATGGCCTTCAACTCACGACAACTGTCGATTCGGAAATGGCACAATTACTGCCAAGTATGCCAGTTGGTTACCTCACTCAAAGTACACTGGGGGGAACAATTGTTGACTTGGTGTTGGGAGGTGGAGATGGGATATTGATTAATCAAGATGCAGCAACACAGGTACCTCTTCATCCAATCGCAGTCGCGGGTTTCTTCGGTTTGATCATTCATGCTCTTGACTTGGTTCCTATTGGTAGTACCGATGGAGGAAGAATGAGTCAGGCCGTGCTAGGACGAGTTTGGCATTTGACATTTTCAAGCTTCATCTTCTTTGTATTGTTTATCACATCATTCACGTCGGATAACAATATTCTACTTGGATTCTTGTTCATTTATAGTTTTACTCAAAGAGATATGGAGATTCCTTGTAGAAACGAGATTGACAAGGCCGAGTTGCCTCGGGCAGTTGCTGCACTAGTTTCTTGGATACTCGCTGCATTAATCCTCGTACCACTGCGATAATGGCGTGTTTGAATATGATGGATAAAGGATAAGGTAGTTAAATCGAAAAGTTAAGTAAAGACCTCAATCTTTTTCTCTCCACTCTTTTTTATAAGTGATATTTTCAATTCAGAGCAACCTCCACTTTCACTTGATTCACTCGATCGACTTTGTTCAATTCACAGCTCATCCTTGAGGTTACAATGGCAATGGCTGAGAAGAGTGCACGAGCGAGTACGAGGAACCAGTCTTAGTTCCAAGGCCACAACAAGGTACGCCAATTATCATTTTAGTTAACGTCCCTACGCGATCTAACCCCATAAAACTCTAGAAATCGACAATTATATTATTGCCGGCTTGCTCTGATAAAACCACGCCCCCTATTTAAACCTCCCTTAAATCACCTAAAGAACTACATTATATCACCCTTTCAAACACCGCCCGTTGAAAAACATGAGTTCCGAAGAAGAAGGTACGTTAATAATAAAAACCAATAAATTTGTGTGAATGATGGTCCAACTTTTGATGCTTTCTGATGTATTACACTCACCTTTGCATATTTATCATTCGTATTTCATATTAATACACGCAAACAAAATATAATAGACTACGAGTATGATTACAGTGATGGATCAGGAGACGAAGATGGTGGACAGGAGGAAGACACAATGTCAATGGACACCTCAAGTGTATCATCTGATAAACCAAGCAGCAGCACTACGACTAATAAAAAACGCCCATATGGTTCAATGGACGGAAAGAGAGCATCGGGTGGTGAACCTCGTTTATCGGGTGGTAAGTTTATTAGTTGTTTGATTTTGTTAATGTGGTATGGTGTATAGTCATTGAGTGTGATTGATTAATTCTCGTAATATTGATGTTTAATTCTTGTCCTATCCCAATTAAATCTACGCGATGAATTACATTATAACACCAACAATTAAATTGGTTAATGGTATATATTAATTACACCTTTAACACCCACCTCCCATTAATTAATAATTAATTATAATAGAGGGATGTCAAATTCGTATGCTACCCGCAGAGGAATTAAAACCCGTAATGCAAGAACAAATTACCGAGGCAGTAGAAGTATTAGGTGCTCCATCAAGTGCATCGCATATTTTATTACGTGAACATAAATGGGCAAAGGAACGATTATTTCAATCATTCTTTGATAATCCCGAGAAGGTACAAGAGAAGTGTGGTGTATTGTCGCGTTGTCAGGGTGAACCGAGTGGTGTAAATGCGGATAAGAAGAAACCCGCCGCGGCTGTGGCTACTGCTACTACCCAGAGTACCCGTCGTACCCGTTCTACGCGTGGTGCTGCTGTTGCGGTTGAGCCACTGCCTACAAAGAAACAGTGCGAAATTTGTATGGATGAGGATGGATTTGAGGATAGTGAAATGATTGGCATGCCGTGTGGACATGAATTTTGTGAAACGTGTTGGTATGGATATATTCACAATGCCCTCGAGAAGGGACCAGCGTGCGTGAGGGAAACATGTCCAGAAGCGGGATGTAATGAACTTATTACGGAAGAGGAAGTTTGTAAGGCAGCACCCGACCTCCTTCCCAAGTTTGAGAGTTATCAACTCCGTTCGTTTGTTGAAACATACGGTATGACACGTTGGTGTCCAGGACCGGGGTGCGGTCAGGTTGCCCTTGCTCCTGGATCGGGAGGGATATTCGCAGAATCGGTAGGAACCGCCAAATGCAATGCGTGTGAGACGTGCTTTTGTTTAAAGTGCGGGGAGGAACCGCATGCCCCAGCAACGTGTAAGGAACTTGCCACATGGCAAGAGAAATGCCGAAATGAATCCGAAACAGCGAATTGGATCCTTGCCAATACCAAGCCTTGTCCCAAGTGTTCCAATAGAATTGAGAAGAATCAAGGGTGCAATCACATGACCTGCCGTAGTTGTCAACATCATTTCTGCTGGATCTGTATGGGGGATTGGAGTGAGCATGGTGCCAACACGGGTAAGTATGTTTTTCAATGTTTTGGTAATGGGGGTATGACATTTAGTTGTGCTATTCTCTTTGGCATTGATCTAATCAACTTACTTTTCCAATAAATAAACACAGGTGGCTACTACAAATGCAACAAGTTCGACCCTAATGCCGATGGAAATGACCAATCCGATGCTGCCAAGGCAAAGAGGGAGCTAAATCGCTACCTCCACTACTACAAACGTTACCATGAGCATTCCCAGGCTCAAGACTTTGCCAAAAAGTCCGTGAAGGAAGTAGAGGCAAGGATGATTCTCTTACAGGAACAGAATTCATCCAACTGGACTGATGTAGAATTCCTCAAGAGTGCCAACAAGCAGTTGGTAGAATGCCGCAAGGTTCTCAAGTATTCGTACACCTTCGCCTTCTATCTAGAGGAGGGTGATAAGAAGACTCGATTTGAGTACCATCAAGAAATGTTGGAAAGGTTTACAGAGCATCTGTCCGAGCTCAGCGAGAAGCCCATTCAAGAAATGAATCGAACTGACGTTGTCAACTCGACCAGGAAAGTCCGCGTTTGTGTTCTTTTCTCTGTTCTCTCATGTAAATTCTGGTTTCAATGTAAATTCTCGGTGGCTTGGCTACTTCTTTGAACTTGACTTGTCTTGTTTGATTGCCATTGCAACCCACATGCACTAACATATGTTACAATCACTTCTCTTTTGTTTCGTTAATTGTGATAATGCACATCTTCCAGAGTTGTCAATAACTTTATGAAGAATATCCTCAAGTATGTAGATGAAGGAATGGAGGACGAAGGAGTGGTGGCATGATTGTTGTTTTGTTTGAGGTTTTGTTGTTTTGTTGTTTCAGTGAAGAATTGGCAGCTATGCACGCCAATTGTTACCTTTTCCAGAAGCCTTACTGGATGATTTAGACATCAGCTTGCACTAGAGTCTCAAGTGTACAAAGTGATAGATATAAAATCTGTCTGAAGTCTGTAACACTAGACATAGAATTTGATCAAAGTGAATGTATTGCTTCTATGTGTATATTGTCTTTTAACCGCATACACATACAAGCCCCTTTATGGGGTGAACAATGATGAGTCTGACTTCTTACAATTACAACTCGACTAAACACTTTGCCTGGCAGTCTGTCCGTCGCTATTGCAATTTGTGGCTCTCAGCTGCTGAAAAATACTGCTGCTATTACCATCTTGTCCTTCGCCACTACGCTATCCCTCCTCCCAACCTCAAACAGCCTCCGTATATACAGTATTATTAGTTAGATATAGGCGTAGTGTATTATGGGCAAATAGAGACGATCTTAATAACAGTACGATATCGGGATACAGGTTTTCATTGCAAAAAACAATTAGTATCATTTTAATATCTTTGTGAAGTAAAACATATCATACCTATGTCTGGAAATCCATCTCCCAACACAACTCCACCACCACCTGGTGGGGCGAGCTCAACAGCTATGAAAATTGGTAATGCCTTCATCAAACAGTACTATAAAATACTATTAACATCACCATCCCAACTTAACCGATTTTATCAACCAGATTCGACGGTATCCCGGGGTATGGAACCAAGTTCACCAGCAAATCAATCTCCATTCAGCCTTGCAACTACTAGTATGAATGGTAGTGATGATTCTCCAGGTGAGCGTGTACGAAAGGCGTTCTTTGAATGGGCTGGTGCGGGGTTAACTGATGAGCATGATGACGAGTGTGCACGTGTAGATTTTGAACATGGTGCTATTGATGCACAGGAGTCTATTAATGGTGGTATACTCCTTGTTGTTACCGGACATATGTTCTTACCTGGTAAGGTGAAATCTTTGCAGTTTGTTCATACATTCTTTTTGAACAATAACTCTGCTCCGGGGATGAAGAAGCAATTTTTAGTTAAGAATGATATTTTAAGGTTCTTGGAACCAGTAGATGCCGAGGAGGAGGAAGAAGAGGAAGAGGATATTGAAGAGGAAGTTTCATTTCAGATTGAGGATAGTCCACCTAGAGCTGTTCCAGAAATGGGTGCACCTCCCGGTATTGCCGAGGAGCCTGCAGAAGAACCACTTCTTGTTAGCCCCCCTGCAATTGAGCCTATCCCTCTTGTCCCTGTGGAGTATGAACCTTCAGCTGACGAAGAAAAGGTTGAGGATGCTGACGAGGCTGCGGAGCCAGTTGTCAAGCATGAAATTGTCGATGTTGAACCTGCCACTGAGGAGGAGAAGGTTGATGTTTCAGTATCATCTTCTGGTTCAGATTCCCCAGCTTCATCTCCCTCATCCGAAGGTAAGAAAAGTAAAAAGAACCGAAAGAAGAAGGGAGGTAAATCTAGATCACGATCTAACTCACCACGCAAGGAGGAAGATGGCAAGGGTGGTACACCCGAGAAACCCAAGGGCCCCAACACATGGGCCAACCTCGTCGCCACTGGAGCTCCAAAGGAAGGGGGTAAGAAGGGACGCAAGGGATCACCCAAAAACTCTCGTGGTAACAAGTCACCCAGCAAACAAGACAAAGCTCCCCAAAGTCAAACTACCAAAGAGACTACCAAAGAATCAGCACCTGCTTCAAATTCATCTTCTAATAACTTTTACAAGGACCGCCCCATGAGAGACCACAACCTAGATCACAATAGGTCACTACGTCGTCCCGAGGCTACTCTATTCATCCGAAACATCCCCGATGAGACTACGGAGGAGGATATGCGTGCCCTCTTTGAGCCGCATGGACTTAAAACAAACAATAAAGTCCTTAGTGTTACTCTCAACCCAGCTAGGGGATTTTGCTTCGTCGACTTTGATGGAGCAGAGGGTATATCTGCAATTGTCAAGGAGGCAACAACTAGTATTAAGAAGGATCCAAGGACGGGGCGGAAGATAAAGAGTTCATTTATGGTCCATGGACGAGTGTTGGAGGTTGAGAGGAAGGTACCAAAACAGCATGGTGGAGCAAGAAGATACAATAGGAGCCACAGTCCAAAAGATGGTTCAAGATATAACCGTGGCTCAAGAGGTGGAAGTTCAAGTTCAAGCGGACAACGGAAATAGGTGAGGGATTATTGAATTACAGTCAAAAATATATGTACTACTTATTAGAATATAGAGAGCAGTGCTGGAGGGAAAGAAGTTGTTGATCAGACAGGGTGGAGACAACTTTGGAAAAGTGTTGTTGCTATGGGGTAAAGCTTTCAATGGAAGGTGGGGTTGGATGAAGGGAATCAAGGGGACGCAGTGTTAGATGACGTGTATGGCCCCCTTGATCTTCCGACTTTTGACAGACAAATGGAATTATGAAATAATCAATATACAATATATTCGAGAAAAGAACAAAAAGATAGTGGAAGCTAGCTGCTCTTAGGAAGGTTGATAGATAGAAAGATTTTGATCCTAACATTATAGCAAGCAGTACTATTAAAACGTATTGGAAACATGAGTTTGTATGTTTAGGCTCATCACCAATCTATCTACTTTCACTTGCTCTATACCACATAAACATTCTATACATATTTACCTGTCTATTTAATCACTGGGATAGTGCAGTTAACGTGCTTGCGCTCATTGCCACAAAGACGTTGGATACAACCAAAATAACAAATAGTACGATGAACACAGTCGTGATATCATCATACTGGGAAATATAACCTGCCATGACTGGGAATAAGATTCTAGCCAACGAACCAGCTGATGCAAAATATCCCTGCAATGTCCCTTGTGGTCTTCTCCCGACAACTTTCGAGAAGAGCCCGATAACAGCAGTATGTCCCACAGGGTAGCCTATTCCATAGATCAAGAAGATACCAATGACGTAATGCACAATTGAGTTCTCTGCACCATTTTCTACACTTTGTAGTGTAGCAAAGCTGATGATACCAACAGCACAAATCGTAATACCTCCAATAATCAGTTGTATATCCGATAAGAAACGACCCAAGTATCCCATGCTAAGAAGAGAACAAACCCCAATCATACCACAGATACTAACAATGGTGCCGGCTACAGCAGGTTGGAGATTGAAATGAGATTCAGCAAAGCTTATACCCATCGTTTCAAATGAGCCAATACTTCCCTTAGTTGAAACATTCAAGAGCATACACCCAAGTAGAGCTGCGTTATATACAGATAAGTGGCAATATGTTACACGATTTGCCAAATCATCCTGTTCCATTCTTCGTTGACTCTTTTTAGCTTTGGGTGCCGGCTTTGTTCTGTATCGTGCCTTGAATCCAGTTATCAATAGGCATAAGGCAATACTGCACAGAAAAGCCATAAAGTAAGCAGCTGCTGAGTACTCATCAAACACTAAGAAGCCAGCTTCATATCTCTTGTTGTCAAGAAGATAGCTGAATAGTGCACCAAAGATTGGTGTTACTGTAAAGCCACCATATTGTACAGCAGTCAGTGCTGCAATATATGTTGTCCGTTGTC
>Ga0075439_11441_pt1 | contig 18488 bp, 8 predicted proteins | sample MintriSingleCell_FD_74264 | JGI IMG/M metagenome (GOLD analysis project Ga0075439, IMG submission 74264) | Marine eukaryotic communities from Monterey Bay, USA to study complex ecological interactions - Minidiscus trioculatus JGI Plate_4_G5... | ecosystem: Environmental > Aquatic > Marine >... | reverse complement strand
TACCTCACTAGTAACTAATTTTCCCAATGTATAATGCTTCATCTGTTCTACTGTAGGGAAGAAATTTAGATAACCAACCTTATTCGTTGAATTACCACCAGTTGGAAAACAAACTCGTCTATTCGGATCATGCACTCTCTCAGCAGTACGTCGTTTGCCGGTGTATGGATTATCAATTACTTTATATGTCTGACCATTGACATTGTAGTCAATCTGTTTATCACTGTAATATGATATACGTTGATGATATGTATTAGTTTGTGGATTGGATATCGTTATAACAGAGACTGGTATAGAGTAGCCCGGTGTCTTGACATTTTGCTTTGATTTGGAGGTATCATCATCAAACTTTGTATTTGGTTTTGCATCTTTCTTAGTGATGTCTTCAAAGTTGGGTGAGCCAGTACTACCGCCATTCACATCAAGTATTGCTGTTATTCTGTAATTCACATTAGTTCCGAATTTGACATACCATGATGTTCTTTTAGTTTGTTGATTGTTCTTCACTTGTTTATCAGAATCAGATGTTGTTGAGGGCGGTGGCGGAAACACCCACAAGGTATTGCCAACTGCTTCTACTACCACTAAAGCAGTTAAGCAAAAGAGTGGTAGATATAATAATAGGATAGGGATGTAACAACTGGACAACATATCACAATAAAGAGTTCTGTTTGATGTGATGATGATGATGTCATATGTATGTTGTTGAAAAATTTCATCATGAGGATACCATTTGGGGTATCCTTTAGTGACAAGTGAGGGTGCAAGTTGATATGAATGCATGACTACTTAACACGGAGACTGTTGCACAATGAGTCATATATTTAATCCAATACATGATTCTATACTAGTCTGGACACAGACTATAAACGAAGGAGGAGCCGCTATCCACACCAAGAGAATCATCTCCTGTTGCCCCAACAACGAATGTTTTATCTGAGAGTATTAGCGGGCAGCCGAATTCGTCAGCACTATTTCGTACAGAAGATATCTCAGACCAAAACCCACCTATTCTACCAAAGCTATATACTTTACCCTTCTCCGAAACTAACATGATATCACCTTCTAAAGCAAAGCATTCACCAAAGACTCCTTCTCGTTGATCATTTGTGGGCTCTACAATCTGCTCTACATTCCACGAATCTTCATTCTCATCATACTGAAAAGTTCTTACAGTTCCCAACGTCAATGTTGCTAGTGAAACATCTTGCGGTGAGCTAACAGCAACCGTACATCCACTCAACACCACATGGCTACCAAATCCTCGACCACCTTTCATATCAAGTGGTGCTACTATCTTTTGAGGCAACCATGCATCTTGTGGATACCGATTGAACATATAGACTGAACCAGTCATATCATATGGGGCACCAACTGCCAATGTAGTACCAAACAAAGAAACGCTTGATCCAAAGTGAGAGTTTGAACCCAGATCTTCGGGCTTTATCACGAATGATAAGATATACGAGTTCTCTTGATTCGGTATGCTCGAGTGTTCATAGATATAAACCGACCCTATCCCATCTCGTTCATCTGGCGAACCAATGGCAATCAACGTTTCGTCCATACTAATAGCACTACCAAAACTAGGTGAGGTTGAATCTAGCCGTGAATCGAGTGTCCATTCTGTCATGTCTAAGTTGGGTTTGTATATATACACCGCACCAGAAGTAGTATTACCCAAGGCACCAACAGCGAGGTAACCCTCATCATTAGAATCCAAGCTTGTACCAAACACTATCTCATCAGAAGTCAAGGCATCTTGAGGTAAACTAATCGATGTCAAGTATTGCCATGATGATGTCCTACTAGAACCAAAGCTTAAAATATCTTCTGCATTCATTTTGAGAGTACATAAAGTCCCATTCAAACAGTTTACCGATTCAGAGGTGATATCATCGCCATTATCTACTGAAAGAACATACGCCAAATCGGTGCCACCCTCAGTACAGCCATCAATACATTCGTATGGTTTGTATGAAAGGCCATCTATTGAGTAAAGAACACTTCCTCTCCAAGCATCTGGCCCTGGACTGGTCACTTGAATAGTAAATGGTAAACCGTCATAGCACTTATCGAGTACAACTTCTTCTGCTTCATAGAACTTTCCCTCTTCAGTCTCTGGAACATGTCCATTACCAGAATTAACCGAAAATTGTACATTCCCTGCTCCAAACTGATTTTATCAATATACACACATTAACATTAGTATCACCATCATCATTTATAATCAATTCAGACTTGCGGTATACATGCACTGGTTTGTTGGTTGATCCTGATCCTACAGCTATGATGCTTTGATCATTACCAATAAATGTTGATGCGCTTCCGAAACGTTGGTCATCATAGGTGTTACTACCCCGAGGCATTAAAAGTTTGAATTCCAATTCGGCATTACGACCACAAGTATTGCTATCTTCAGTGTGCGGTGTACATCCTCCTTCATACTTGATTGTGGGTACAGTGGGGTTGGTCGCTTCTTCCGTTGCTTGAACTTCATTATCGATCTCTAGCGTGTTATTGATTGAAGCAACAATGGTTTCATTCGAAACCTGCTGTTTACTTCCTGATGAAGAAGATGTACATTTCTCTACTACTACTCCATCCTCAATACCACCACTACCAAAGTACAATTTATCATCCTGACCAACGTTGTAAACAACAGCACCATCATACCGTAGTGTATAACTATTATCCAATCCTATCACATCTAATACATACCCTCTTCTATAAACTTGTTGCTTTGGAGGAACAGTTTGGTTAGTATCATAAGTGTAGTCTGTTGGTAAACATCCAGCAAAACTAACTGGATAATTCGATGGTGAATGTTTATAACATGAAGTACAATTATACATAGTCGTGTTGGTACATACATCATGTATACTCCATTTAACATCAGATGGATTGTCGGTAAGTTGTATTGAGAGATCAAAATGTTTGGAATTGATTGGACATCCATAGTTTGATAATGATGCAATCATCTCATCTGTAGTGTTGTTTTCGTCTAGTGAAGATGAAGGTGATACCTCTATTGGGTATACATCTTCTTGTTGTTGCTGTTGTTGTTGTTGACTGCCGTCTTGTAACTGATCCTCGTCTTCACTCCCTCTCAAGTTATTGTTAGCATTATTATCATTACCACTTAGCATTACACCAAGCAGCGCTGCAATACCACAAATCAATATGAATATAACAATATATAATATCCATACCTTCTTATTCCTATCTTTTGCTTGAGTATGGTTTGATTCTATATCCTCTTGATGTGTCGCTGCTAGCACTTCATTTTCAATGACTCCCAACACTGCCGCCGCTTCTGTTGCTACTTCTGCTGTATGCGGTACCTCCTCGACAGTAGAAGCGTTAGCAATTCTTTCTTTTTCAACGATAGCTTGTTGCATTGCATCTTGTGCTTCTTGTATAGTTTCTTTCTGTAATTGAGCAGTATGTATTTCTGATTGTAACTTTGCTTTAGTTTGTTCGAGTTTATCAGTTTCAAGTTGTAGTTTATGTAGATATTCAACAGCTTGTTGCTGTTCTTCTTGAAGTGCATTTGCATATTGTACATTAGTATCTTGTACTGTTCCTATATAGTCTTTATAATCATAATTGCTCCGTTGTCTCTCGTCAACATTATTGTTCTTATCAATGGATACCCGCTGTTTGTATTGCAATGGATTACGTCGTACACTATCTGAAGATAGTTCGGAAGCTGATTTACCCTGTATTATTTGTCCTGCTGAATTGGATGAATACCCTTCCGTCTTTTTAGCTTTGGCTACAAATCGCCATCGAGGTATATCGTATTGAGATGTTGTAGTTTGTTGCTGTTGTTTCTCATCTGCTGATAATGATGAAGCGCCAGAGTCGACTGTATTACTGTCTGACATATTATTATCTATTGAATTATCATTGATATATTATTTAAAGAATCCGATACTTCTTCTAACCACCGACAGAAGATCAATTGATGATTGATAGATTTGCCACAAAAGCTTTTCTCGTGACACGTTTAGCGATAAAACGTCACAAGGCAAAGTGCAATCATTCATTCATACTTTGACATCTGATCTCCAAGACAAGGAAGACGATAGCCATGTAGAATACATAGAATGCATTACAATAAATAGAACAAAGAAGTTGTATCTGCCAAAGGATACCGTATCTTCGGTAAATTAAATAGAGTAGAGTAGTCGTGCATATCATATGAATATCGGCAGTTGTCTGAGTCTGAGGTACTACCATTACCATATTCTACCTATGAGTATCTCTCTAGTCTATTACCATACTACTCTTTCCTAGCAACATAAACACATATTCATTTCGGCTCAGCTGTATCGGCGGCTTTATTCCTCCTGACAATACTCATTGATAGTATTGCTGTGAGGAAATATAAACTTGCTGCAGTTATTGCTTCAACCGCACCACTACTTATTTTGCAACTTGAATCAACACTCATTCCATCTTCGTCAATAACTTGCACGCAAAAAGATGATTTCTTTACTAAGAAGATAAGACCTTGTAAAAGTGAAGTCAACACAAGCATACAACTGATCAGTCCCCACATCTTTCTTTTGATTGGAAAGCATGTGGAGATACATAGAAGCAGTTGACACAAGCCACCAAACACGATGACAAAAAACGATGACCCTCTGGCTACATTCATCTCAACTCCACTCTTGCCATCGGGATATGGTATACAGTAGTCAGTCGGTACGACAGTATCATCTGCACTATCACATCTGTCATCCAAGCATGTAAGAAGAGTGTAACTGAAAAGTCCAACGGAAAACGGAATGTCCAGTATCGTTTCATCCTCGAATAACACTTCCGACTGTCTTGAGAATAGGGTACATCGTGTAATTGCCAATACAGAGCAGACCAAGGCAGCCAAGTTGATACATATAAGAAACAGCGGTAGGTTTCCATCGGGATTAGACCACCACATGAAGAGCCGAGTGTCTTCATTCTCTCCATTAGTATTGTCTCCTTCATACTCCGTTTCGCCTGATACCAACATAGATGCATATATTGATGCTGAAATAACAGAGCTTTGTCTTGGCTGGTGATGATCTAAACGAACTTCTTTAAGGATATCAACCAGCTCGAGCATACTATGGTCCGATGTCATTCTCTTCGATACGATGAGATTGAAATCTTCATATCGATTTCCATAGTAAGGTACATATGATGCATAGTCACTATTATCACCCTTGGAATCTACCAGATGTATGATCTTTCCTGGGATGAACAACTTAATGTAGTTTGTAGCAGATTTGTCATACTTGTCTGCCCTTTCACCTCTGAATGCTTGAAGTGTATTGTAAAATGAGGTATTCTGTGGAATGTCTTCTGTTTTGTGTAGCACCTTTGCATTCCGCTCTGCAATGGTACTGTCAGTGCAAGGTTGTCTTACATCAAAGAAGGCTTGGATCTTCGGTATCTTAATCCTTACTATTATGGATAGAAAGTCATCTCTAATAGCCTCGAAGCTCTGGTGAGACATTCTTGGAACTGTTGTTGGATTCATTTCATATACAAACTGGATTAGCACATGGACTAATTGACAAAAAACAAACCATACATCGGTAAGGTACTTACTCAAGTCATCTTGTCTTACAATACATGTAATGAAATGGTCACATATTTTGCACATGTCTTCATTAAAGACCGCTCCTGGTGGACAGTAGGCAAAGCACTTTAGAGAGTGATACATTGGCCGTAGCATGACTGAAAGAACGGCTGCACAACCTGCTCCTAGAGAATGCCCACAAACAATCAACGGATAATCTTTATATGGACTCGAGTCAGAAAAGAGAGTCTTGAGAATCTTCTTCTCTTTGATATCATTGTACAACCATTTGCATCTTGTGAGGAAGCCTGCATGGCAGAAGTGCTTTTCACCCGCAAATCCACAAACCTTTCCAGCCTTCTTTAAAGAAACCGGGTTATATTGAAAGTCTATAACCATGTCATCCACGGACAGTGTCCCTCTAATTGTAAGCACTACTGATTCCGTCTCCTCATCAACGATGATTGCATATGGTGATTGGGCAATACCATTGACGAAGTTTGCATAGCAAAGCATGGCTCTTTCACATCCAATCTGCTCCAGTGTAAAGTCTTCTTGAAATAAGGTATCAAGCTGACGTATGAAAATATCTGCACTGTGTAATGTCATATGCTCATCAGATGTAAACTCATCATCTACCAATTCCCGAAGACTGTGATAGATAACTTGTGCATACTTGGCATATGTTGCTGCATCTTTCATTCTTAGCTCGTCGGCAAAAGTTGTTAGAACATCTCGTTCTTGCAAATCGAATGTGCTGCTCTCGTTTGCACATAAAACAAACATTGACTGTCTTCCACGAATTCCATCTCGAAAGGCCGATCGGTGATTGTAAAATGGATCGTCGTCATTTTCGTCTTCGTCTTCTTCTTCTTCTTCGTCATTATTATTAGAATTATCTAAATGCAAGATATTGTACAGATCAGATACTCTTCGTCCGAGTCTTTCTTCTTCTTCTTTTAACATGTGTCTCATGAATTTACTTTTTACTGATATACGCTTTAGAGCTAGTACCTTTTCTTCAAGTTGGTGTCGAGACAACATATGCAACCCAATGTACATGTCCGACATGACTATATCAAACTTTGTGTTGTACTGGTGTGGTTGTTGCGGTGTGAGTAAGACAGAGGGAGGGAAGTGAGTTGCAATGAGACACATATGCATATATCTTCTCAGCTCAAATGTTGTGCACAACATGTAACTTACATTCATCAAGTCCATAAAATGTGTAGCATACTCCTTTAGTTCTCCTTTATTTTGAAAGTCTGTTGTTTTTGTGTTGCATGTTATACATTGTAAACATCTCAGTATCATTCCAATGCAATTTTCATATCTTTCTGCCCTTCGTTCACTCTCTTCGGTTCGTAAGACGTGACGTGTAACATAGCTATTACTTCTTAGCACTCGTATCACATGATTCATAATGATTGTTGGCCATACCAGTAACTCGAGAGCCTGTGAAATGAATGCATAACATCATGGTGAGAAGGAGAAGGATGATATGAAGAGCTGTTATAGTCGTCGGATACATAATCCACTTACATATGTGACAAGCAGTATACTAAGGAAAACAAACCATACATCTTCATCAAGACCGAATACAGGTGTTGGATTGTCTTCTCCGCATCCATAATTATCTTTCCTAATATCACTAACCTTCCATAACCCAAATCCCAACAATAACAATGGGAAGAAATTACCAAGAAACATTTTAAATATAATTAATCTTCGTAGATATGTATCTCGCTGGGTTGTTACTGTGGGCGTACCCAATGATGATGCTGACCATACCATACATATCCAGGTTATGTCTGCCGCAAAGTATACAATTGCAACAAAGACGAATATCAAACCAAAGTTATTCCGTCGAAAAGATGTTAATTCAACTTCTTCTGCTACTTGTTCATCCGTGGTTGTATTCATAATGTAATGATTAATTGTTAAATTCTTCAAATCATCAGTGAATAGTAATAGAAAATCATCTGTATGATATTGATCACACCATCGCGGTACGTCATTGACGTATATATCATTCCCTTGGATACGATCGAGATACATGTGTATTGAAAGTGGTATGAGGCATATCAATTGAATGGCTCTATATAACAGGAGTATTAGACAAGCGATTTGTAAATCATCACCGCCAAAGGGACGTGTTGTAAAGTTGCGGAATATTGTTAGTGATGGCATACTTTATTGTGTATTCTTTGTTATTGCATGTTGTTCCTTCTTGTCTTGTCAAAATTATTGAGATGATATCGGTGAAGAATACTTTGTGTATATGACTCTGCTTATAATTTCATCCCCGGAGTATCATTATTCGAAAGAGCATTAAAAGGGGAATCAGTAGCTGTATTGACGAAGTCGAATAGCTCATAATCTCATACCAATCGCTGCCTTACTACTATACTATCTCATACGTACTGCTCATCAACGATCTTTTCAAGAGACAATTTTTATTCTTTCTTTGTGATGACTTTGCAAGCCTGTATGAATATCTAAATCAACGAGGTTAAATGGCATACGATACTACACAGACAAAGATCCGTATACACATTCTTAGAACAGTGTATATGATATGATACATACCTATGAGTAGCTAATAAGAGTTTAATTGTTGGTGGTTCTATGACGGTTAACAAAATACGCAGAAAGTTGTTGAGACGATTTATTACTTTCATATCGTCGTCAATATAGCATTTCGTATACCGACAGTACTACGTCTAGGTCAGGTTATTGTTCTCTTTAGGTGGTTTGATCACCGCCGGCCAAACATCATCTATTAGCAGAGGATACGCTAGCGGTATCCTTAGAGAGTTGAGAGTGTGATGTGATTACAAACGATTGCTTGCAAACTCTTGCAATAGTATACCTCTAAATTAGGTTAGTGTAATTTCCATCAGTCCTTTGATAACAGAATCGAGCAGTGTTATCAATATGGACAGTTCAACCGCCGCCGAGGCCACGAGCAATGATGAATCTCCTAAACAGTCAACATTAACATCAAATCAGCCCGCCGATACAGATAAATCTAAAGTAAAAGGTACATTAGACCAACTAATACAATCTCCATCAAAACCATACTCTCCATCACCTTCCAATTCAATATCAAGCAGTAGTCCAAGTAAAGCATCATCATCAGGTACCAACAACACACCATCTAAATGGCAAGTAGGTGAAACACCTAAATGGCGTTTTGTAAACAAAGCAAAGTCAACCGAGGGATATACAACATTATCAGCTGGAAAGATAGTTAAGGGTAAATCATCACAAGAATTGGTTGGTTCGTACAATAATCGAAATATCAGCAAGTCAGAGATATATATGCAGGATGTTGAAAGTAGTGGTGAGATACTGAACCCAAATAATAACAATAGAGAGCGTTACTCCACTGGTAATATTGGTAGATTGGATATTAAGGAACAAATGAATGATAATGATACTGAGTTTAGCAATCATACACCTCGTAAAGCCAAGAATGTAGAAGAAGAGCAGGTTGTAAAGGACACAGCTCTAGATGTATCAGAGCATAAGGAAGAAGAGAAGATTACTGCAGCACAACCAATAGCAGCGCCACTTCCTCAAGAGGAGATACCACAAAGTAATGATATATTAGATGAGATTGAAAGGCAGCAACAGCAAATATTGGCCACAGCCAGTGAAGAAGTAGTAGAAGAACTCGCAAAGCCAGTAGATGCAGCAGCAACAACAGTAGAAGAGGAAGAATCATCCAAACCTACTCCAACCGAACAAGATGACGAGCAAACCAATAAGAAACGAACATATATCCTCATTTCAATAATAGTATTAATTGCGCTTATACTTGCCATTATAATTGGTGTATTCGTGGCAAGAAAGGAAGATTCAAACAAGGCAGTTGATCCAATAGATTTACTTGATGTTGAATCGCCTACGATAGCTCCTACGGCTCCTACTGGTTATTGTCCATCGTCTACTTCATTATTCGAACTGAGTAGTGGTTCAAGTAGTGGTATACAACAACAAGGAAATGATGAATTGACAAGCTCAGAATTTACATGGACTTTGAAGGATAGTTGTACAAATACAATGATTATGAAATGCTTACCCTGTTCATCAAATGTTGGTCAGCAACAACAACAAGACGAAGAGAATGTTGTATCCACTTCATTATTTACTGAATCAACTACTCTTGAACCAACACTCGATCCAGATATACAAATCAATCATGAGCAATGTATAGGATCAACGTCACGACCACGTCCAGTACATAATGGTGAACGATTTCGATTCAACTTATTAACAATCTCATCAGCATACAATAATAAAAGTGGATCATGTCAAAATATCAACAAATTATCATATGAATATGGAATGTTTATAAATGTTACAGATTTTAGTGATTGTGCTTCGAAATGTGTACAGGATACACCTGACGAATTAGTAAGTTATGGTACGTTATATGGTTCGTTTCGTGGGTATGAATATAATTGTATGTCAAAGGAATGTAGATGTTTATATGATGAAGATACATTAAATGATGATAATAGTGTTAATTTTGATATAGTGGTTGGTAAGTATAATACAGAATCGAGTATATTCGGTAGTGGTGAGATTGATAGTGTTATATCAAAAGTTGGATATTATTGTGGTAAGTTAGTTGGTGGAAATGATGACAATGACGATGATATCGAAGATGTTCGACGAGAGTTACAACAGGGTGTATACAACTATCAACTGGTAGAAAAGTATACACCAAAACTTGACGGAGTAAGTGGATGTATACCGAACAATTCCAATTATGTATTAGAAGTTACACAATCAAATTATATTGGTGAATGTTGTGGATTTATACCTGATTCATATGTATTAAGTTATGATGATGTCATCGTTGGTAATGATGAGATGACTCCTATACCAAAGGTGGGTAGTAAACATTATTTTCCATATTATGATGTTAATAATGAAACTTGTACTCAGGATGTTGATGAATCCTCTGATGAAGATTGGAAACTTGTGATGAATATCAACCCCTCGGATGGACATGATGCAGGATGGTTATCTGAGATTTGGTACAAGATGGAAAGTGTTGGTACAAAGGAAGATTCACTTAGTAGAGACTACAAGGATTATGAAGCATGGAGAGAAACTTTCAAATGCTTAGCAATTACTCGTCATAACGATGATGGTATTGTTGATGGTGTAAAGGTTTGGGAGATGGATAATGCTTCGAGATTTGAAGATTACTTCAACCCTACCGTGTCAGCTCGTCAAGTCGTGACTTCGACTGGTCCAGTGCAGCGAACTATAGCTAGTGAGGCAATGAATGTAGATACGGATCCAATCCTTGCATCAAGTGGACCGAACAACAATCTAGCGTTTAACTGGATATACAGCAACAACGGTGTACGAGTTGTTTTGACTGATGCTGGACATCATTCTGGCATGCTTAGTGCCGATCCTTCTGATGATGACGACTCACATGGACTTGGTAACTCGTTTGGCACTGGAAGTTCATCCTGGAGTCATGACGCTTCAGTTCTACAAGACGATTGCGCAGGCACGAGTTGCAAAGTACAGGGAAGTGACTTTGGTAATGCCTTTAATATCCCAGCCCCATCTATTGAAGATCATTTTGATAATCCTTTGCCAAAATATGGTAACTATGGCTTTTATATTTCATCGTTGGCTGATGATGGTGCTTGTCCTATCTTTCGTATAGCTGAAGAAGGAGTTCCGACACCAAGTCCCTCGCATCCACTACGAAATATTGTACACAAGGATGATGACGATCAATATCCCTGTCGTGAATCAATTGAATCAGATATGGCAGGACGTGTGATTGGTTTGACGGAATCCTTCTGTGGCTTCTGCCCTTGGAAGCGAGTAGACACCAATTGCTATCAACGAGTTGCAACACTGGTACAAAATAATGACATGACACAGGTAGAAGCACGTCAAAGCTTGTTAAATAAACGACAATGTACTGTACCAGAAGACGATGCAACCTTATTGGAAGAGATCAAGACTCAAATTGAAAAGATTCCGTACTGTGGTAATGTGCCAGGTACGCCTGGTTCAAGACCGCCTACTAGTCAACCAACAACGACAAGTCCAAGCACTTCACCTAGTAAACAACCGAGTAAGAAGCCGACAAATGAGCCATCAAAGAAGCCCACCAAGAAGCCGACACCAAAAGTAAGTATGAGTCATACATGATATGTGTGTTTTGTGATATTGATTACTAATACTAACGAGTTCATATCTATGATAAAACAGCCAAGTTTGTCACCAACTCCTAGACCCACACCAAACGTAAGTGTTTGTATATGTTCATGTATTCTGTTTCATATCTTGATTCTATACTAACGAATGATAAATTTGCCAGCCAACGACTCCAAAACCAACAATCTCTCCCACTACATCTAGCCCAACTGATAAGCCTGTTTGCGATGCATCATATGATGACTTCCATTTATGTGTTGCACTTGATATGAGTGGCTCGGTTTGTAATCAGGGCACAGGCTTTGAATGTAAAGATTGCCTACCCGAATTGGTATGCAATGATGGAATGACTGAATTGTTATCAACCTCTTGTTGTAACAACTTTCAACGAGTGATAGATTTTACCAAAGATATTGTGAATTCAATGTCGGATATTGAAGTTGACCAGAAATACTCGATTGTTGGTTTTAGTAATAATGCAAATGTAGCTGTCGGTATGACAGATTCAGAAGAGGCAATAGCAGTATTGGACGACTTAGTATATTCAGGTGGTAAGACGAATCATGCTGCCGCTATCTACAGTTGCCGAGGTGCAATGGGATCAAACTATGATGAAGGCTTGATACTTCTTATTACAGATGGTGATCCGTCTGAGCCAGAAGATTCGCCACAGACAACTGCAGAATTAGCCGCAGAAGAAGCCAAAGCAGCGGGCATTAACATCGTTCCAGTTATGATCATACCGCAGTTTGTAACACTCATTCCACAGCCACTCAAGTATCTTCAGGGGATTAGCAGTGATGGAGAAGTTTTGAGTGTATCCGACTTTGATGCTTTGGATAGTATACAGAATAGTTTACTTGGACAGCTGTCATGTCAAGTTTGATGGGGAGTATGATAAGGCAGGATACCTTAAACTAAGACTAAGGAAGATGATATACTATTGAGATAATGGAGTGCTAGATCTCTCTTCTTACAAAGACTTGTTCCTTCAACATTGCAATAAGACATCTGCTATGAATCATCACAGAGCTGATCACCTTCTTCCAATGGAGTGTGATGTTTTGCACTACTTACTATTCATGCCCTAGACATTTTTCCTTCCTAAGATGGAGTTTTCATCATATAAACATGAAAACTTGATGGACATTGATATTGACTATTGATCATAATAATATGTATCATCGATATATTATCATCGATATATCATCGACCATCGATATGATATGTTTGTGTACATATGGTGATAGATGTTAGATTGTGATGTGAGTGGATGGACATAATATGATGTATCATTACCGGCGAAAGTGTATGCAAATCTATCGACGAACCCTATCATCAAAAGCAACAACAACACATGATGGGTATAAATCCATAGGCTCGTTTCATTCAGACAATATAGAAGACCTTATTCGTATACCAAACGATCAATATACTCCTCTCGAGTTGCCATTTAATACATCTAAAGAGTATAATAGTCTTTCACCAAAGTCTTCATCATCAAAACACTCCTCAACAATACCATTTTCAAATACACATCTCTATAACAAACAATACACAAATCTAGATAGAACTTTTGCATTCTTAAACCATGGTGCATTCGGTTTGGCATTAGATGTTGGACTACAACGTGCCAGTTCATGGAGACAATTCTTAGAAGAACAACCACTGCGGTACTTTGATAGATATTTGTTAAATCATTTAGCACATAGTACTAGAAGTTTAGTAGACTTCATTTCTGATGAAGAGTATAATAGTACATTAAGAGAGGGTACTGCATTATTACAAAATGTAACTAGTGGTATGAATGCTGTGATTGGTGGCCATGCACGTACGAAGAAGAATGGATTTGTATTCTATTATGATATCGGATACGGCAGTACAAAGAAGATAGCACAAACATATCATGGAGAGAATGCAATTAGTATACTATTTGAGAAGGAGTACTTGCCACAATTACAAACCATCAATAATTCATCCTCATCATTTAATAGAGACGAGAATGATTGGAATGAAAGAACAGCAGAGATATACATTCATGCATTAGATGAAACAGTCCACGCCATTATTAAAGATAGAGGAAGAGCAGCAGTTCATGGTTCGCTACTAATACTTGATCATATTACGTCCAACACGGCAATACATACACCGATTAATGCAATTGCCAAACATGCAAAGGAAGAATATGGAATGTTAGTTTGTGTTGATGGTGCACATTCACTATTAAGCTTGTCATTAGATATGAGTGCAATACTGTCTTCATTTTCTTCTACTACGAAGAATGAGGGATATGCAGACGTCTATTTAACAAATTGCCACAAATGGTTATCAAGCCCTCGAGGAGTGGCCGCTATGTTTTGTACCAACAAAGAGATACGAGATACACTACTATCACAACCAGCGGTTGTTTCGCACGGTGTAAATGATGGATATTTAAGCCGATTTGTTTGGGATGGATGCCGAGACTACTCTGCAACATTATCATTACCTATAATTTGTGATTATTGGAAGAGTGCCAATGTTGATATGGTTCGAGCGATGATGCAAAGAAATCTAAAGGAAGGAGTTCGAATACTCGTTTCTCAATGGCATGGAGTGATAGATGAATCAAACAACTTGGATGATTTTACACTAGTTCCACTTGAAATGCATGCACCCATGATGGCATTAGTCCGGTTGCCAGATGATATATCTGGGGTATCAAGTAAAGAGAGGAAGACCTCAACTGATGCTAAACGACTTCAAGACTACTTTTATGACAATCATATTGAAGTGCCGATAAAGTGTATTAATGGTATTCTCTATGCAAGAGTATCATGCCATGTGTACAATGAGGTCAGAGAGTTCGAGAGGCTGGCTGAAGTTGCTTTGAAATATAAACAGTAGTCTAATAGTAGTAGTACATAACTGGTAATTGCTAAACATATAAATCGGGTCTACTTCTCTCGTACTATTCTAAAGTCTCCTTGCTCTCTCTCTCTCTCTCAGTATGAAGCTTGTACCCATAATGCCAAAAGGACTCCAACAAGAAGTCGATTCGATTGTATAACACATCTTTTTGGGGACCTTGTCATCATTACAACCTCTGCCTTGCCTTCACTCTCATCATCTTCTACTAGATCGGGCTCCTTGCCAAAATAACTGTCATAAAACTGAGGCGATTCAGTCTGATCCGCTAATGATGTGAACTCCAATTCAGGTAGAGAATCATCACTGTTTAGTCCAAAGAAGACGTCGTGAAGAGGTTGGCCATTCGATTGACAAGATTCTTCTCCATTAATAACTTCTTGACCATAGAAGCAGTCATGAAAGTTCTGAGCAACTTCATTATCCACACATGCTTCGATCAAGGAAGATGTAGATTGAGAAGCTAATTGGTTGCTTCCATGTCCGAAGTAAACATCATGCAATGGCTGTGAAAGTGACTCGGTATCACTAGGCTTTGGGGATATAACAGTCTCTTCTTCACAATGGAATGAACCGCCAGTTGAATGGACACTCATATCGTCGTCGAGTAAAGCATCGTGCACCTCCTTCTGTTTGGTGCTGATGGTAGACTCGTGTTCGTCCTGATTGTTTTGTGGATCAACAACTAATGTTGCCTCATCGCGTTGAGATCGAGTTGCACTGTGACTCTTGGAACCACGAGAAGCACTACTCTTGGAACGACGAGAAGTATTGACTGGGCGGAGACTTGTATGTCGTTTGTCTCGACTGGAAGGTTGTACAGCTTTCCTTGGCTCAATACTACTTCTCATGGTATCACTTTCACTGCTTTTGCCCTTGTTGTGAGAGGGGGTGTGACTGACGCCACTGCCAAACTTCTTTCTAGAGGAATACTTTTTCAACAAACGAGAATTGTTGTTCTCTCTAGCATTTGGAGTTTTGGCGTATGATCGTACTCCACATCCAAAGAGAGAGTTGCTATCATCTAACAAAACAACTTCATTCACCTTGGCAGGCTTTACCAACGGCTTTAGATTGAGTGAAACTCGTCTAATCTTTGCAGATGAGGAAGAAGAAACAGCGTTGCTTTTGGAAGTGGTAGGTTCATGTGAAGCCCTCCGATTCGACTTCTTTAGTATTGACTTCGTCTTTCGTAGTTGAGGTGCACTCTTGGGAGCTTCCACGGCTTCTAAGGTGACCTCACAACGGAGTGGTTTCTTCTTCATATGACTATGCTTTGAGGTTGAAACAGCAGTTGGTACTTTCTTCACACTTGGCTTGGTAGTTGTAACGGCTGGTAGGCTGTGCCGATTCTTACGTGTGGCTTTGTCCTTTGTAGCTTTATGAAGACGACCAATATTGCCAGTGCTATTTCGTCGACGACGATGGGCATTCGTTCCTCCTGGACGTGGGCCTAGAAGAGATTCATCAATGATATCATCTTCCACAATAACTACCTTCCTATTCTTCAAAGAACGACGCCAATCACTCACTGACATTCTTGAGGAGAGACGCTGACTATTTTGATTATTATTACTACCACTAATGTCTTCCATCACCACTAATGGTTGAGAATTGCTATTGATTGTATTACCAACTGATGTAATCTGGGTAGTTTTGCGGTTCCTCTCGAAGTCTTCATATGCTGCCGTGAGTGTTTCAGCTGTCAGAAGCTTCTTTCTTCGACCTTTGTTGTTTTGTTCGGCCTCAGTTTGTTGAGCTTGATTTTGATCAATAGGACTAGGTGGATTATCAACTGTATCTCCATTATTCTTGATGTGATATGCACATAACTCATCTTCATTTGGGCTTTGATCATCTTGTTTGTCAACTAATTTGTTTGCTTTTTCGACTTGACTCTCTAGCTCATCAAGGTCGAATGGGTCACGATCACCTCCACCAAAGGACATTTCCTCCTCCTCCTCTTTATTGCTACCTTGAGCACTTTGTTCATCATTTCGTAACACATCACTAATATTCGGTTCCTCGTTGTCATCACCAAGAGAAGAAGGTGGGTTCACTACTTTTGCATCTTCTTGTTCATTTGCATCTTGATCTTTTCCATATGAGGAAGTAGCCGATAAATCATCAGAGCCTTCATGCTTTTTGCTCTCTACTGATAAGGCTGGTATTTCCTGTTCCTCGTTATCACCCTCATCATCTTCAGATGACACATGGTCGGAGGCTTCATCGGCTGGTTTCTGTGAAGAGACTACCTCCTCCTCATCATCATCATCATCATGATTATCATCTGGCTCCTCGGCCTTAGTGGTTGGTAGTCTAGATTTCTTCTGAACCTTGTCCTTTTCAATGATAGTTCCAGGCAGCAGATAATTTCGTTTGAATGGATATTCCATAAATCGCTCCATGATTAATCCACTACCTGATCCAACATCTGCTTGATGATCACTCAACATTGTCGTTGTAAGCCCCGTGTTTTGTGCTGATGCCTCAAGCTGTCGAAAGATGACTATAAGACATGTAGATATACAGATGTTAGAAATCAATCATCATCGACAACACAAATGAAACGAAACAAAGAGACAGCTTACCATCAATCGCAGTAACTCTAAACTTTGCATCGTGTTGAATGAGAAAAGAGTACTTATTGTCGAAACCTAATTTGCATGGGAAGAGAACACCCAAGTCCGTTTCATCATGTTCTCCAACAATCTTGTGCAATCCGTTTTGACTTGCCCGTCTACTGTTAGTACAACCCGCTAATAATGATCTAGTCATCTTGTTAGCCTCATTTGTTGCCTATATGTCGATAGGAGATTAATAGGGGATTAGCGGCGGTTAGAATGATATTGTCAAAGGACAACTGTACAGTGATATGCGATCATGTACTTACCGCAGACGATGACATAAATCCACCAAAGGTAACTAGTGAAAGGCAACTTAGAAAAGAATCATTTGTCACTTTCCCACCATCTACACAAAAGTCAACCTCATCTTCTGATAGCACTCCTTGTTTTACGAAATCATCAACTCGATTGGAAGATGTGTCCAATAAGGAGACAGTAAGACCGTTTGGAGAATCTTCCTTTCCAGTGTAATATGTTTCAAGTGAACATGACGATGCAGTGTTATGACGTAGTGAGAGTCGGAGTGAATCCAATTCACCATCCTCCTCTCCTTCTTCCATATTATCGTACAATAGATTCGTTTCCCACTTTCCTGACATGACTACCCCAGGAATCTCAAGGATACGTCCACGATGGGGCAGTGAGCTATTGTCAGATTCTTCTTCTCCTCCACCCATTCCTTCAATCAATCCCCAATGAACTTGATCTTGATATCCACCACCCTCCTCTTCTTGGTCAAATGATGGAACAGAGAACTGGATGGAAGTTCTTGGCCTCTTCTTACTGCTGTTACTACTGCTAGCTGTAGTTGGGAGTGTAGCCTGAGTATCAGAAGACTTTCGCTTCTTTCGAGCACTCTTTGTCCGAGGCTTCGTAATAGTCTTGGTCTTTTGGGTTGGTGGAGGAACATGAACTCGAGGAATAGTATTAGATCGATCACCAAACGCCTTCCTCTTTGCTGGACGTTGATCCTCCTCTTCTTCCTCTTTGGCACTCTTATCAGATGATGGAGCCAATCCATCATCATTAAAACTAAATCCATCCCCATCACCGAAACCATCTTCATCTTCTTCTTTGCACTGCCAGTCATCTCCTTCTTTACCACCATCCAATTCATCCTCGAGGAAGAAATCAAATGGTGTCTGACCAGCACGTGCCTCCTTGACAAATCGACGGAC
>Ga0075439_12513_pt1 | contig 18534 bp, 17 predicted proteins | sample MintriSingleCell_FD_74264 | JGI IMG/M metagenome (GOLD analysis project Ga0075439, IMG submission 74264) | Marine eukaryotic communities from Monterey Bay, USA to study complex ecological interactions - Minidiscus trioculatus JGI Plate_4_G5... | ecosystem: Environmental > Aquatic > Marine >... | reverse complement strand
GTGATCTTATTTGAAGGAAGGAGTCGTTGCCTTCTCTCCTAAGGATAAGAGCGTCCAATCCGTATCTCAAGTTGACGAGCAGACCAACACCTCTGTTACTGGTCTAACCAAGAATAGTGGATTGGCCAATGTATCAAATGATGGGGGTGAGATGAAGAATGTTCTTCCCAAGCTCGCTGTTCCGGGAAAGGAGAATAACAAGTGAGAGTGACTTAGTCTTAGTGATGACCCCCAAGCTGTTGAGATGATTGAAATATAGGTGCTGCTGTCTGACAATGGAGCATGTTTTACAGATAAGTTTACTTGGAGACAACAGTCTCGAATTTTTTTGGAGACAATCTTATGTCTTTTACCGAAGTTGTAAACTAGCACCCATCTTTGTATGTTCACTTACTTGTATCAACAACTAATGAAACATGTTAGTGCTTAGACAACTCGCCCAAGAAAGCAATATACTCTACTAGCACCTAAATGAAGGATACAACCATTTACTGGCCAAACAGATCTGATTAAGAATCTGAGGCATGAAACCTGCCTACATGGGGCTGTAAAAGTATGGTGGAGGACCCTACAATCATGCTGGGGGTGTTCATTGCACTGTTATGCATCCATACAATGCCAAACATGTACTATTGAAGCACCTGCATGCTGCTATACCCCCACTTGATGGCCAAACATTGGCTGAGAGTTGGCAGAAAATCAAGTTACACTATTTTGTTGCAGTTCAAATGATTTCTTTTATTGATTGGTAATATAGAATTAGCCATATATACAGATGTGAAGCTATTTGTTGTTTGCTTGAGAGTGGCTAGTCAAAGGTGAGTGCATTTGATGAAGTAGTTGGCTTGGTGATAAAGCCCATCAAAGTACTCATTTTTGGATACTTATGTGTGCAATGGCATACACGGATCTAACACCTCATCATAAAGGTAAACTAATAGTAATATGGCCGCACTGTAGAAGAAGAATTCCCAACTGGTACAGTTTATCCTCTTATGTCAAATATATTTTGAAATCACTATAACTCACGGATTATAATAACGACGGCTACACAATATAAGATATTACCTGATCTTAGTGATGATGATAATCATTGTGGATGATATGTCGAGAGGTATTGAGAAACTAAATTTAGAGGTTGATGATAATACACCACTGCACCACCGGTGATCATTATCGGAGGAGAGGAAGCTGCAACTCCGAGAAAAGTGCGCATCATGTGAGCAAAAATTATTAGAGCATAACATTAAAGGTGAGGGTAATGCCTCTAATGACAACACATGTAAGGTTTTGAATAGTGGTACTAGTTGGATATCAAGTCTGTGGTGTCAGCATACATGCAAAAAATGTAAGTTGGTGAAGTATTGCAACACTGCAAAAAGAAACATAGACACAATACAATCATAAGAAACAATGTGAGGAGCATGTTAGACTTGCGTGCTGAACATGATAAGAGTTAAGAGCTGCAAATCATCGGCCGCTGAGCTTTCAAAGCTGAATTGGGATCGGAGACAGGAATCACTACAGCCTTGAAATCACCTATCACATGCTTGCTGTGGAAAACTTACATGCAATGGATGTACAGAATGAGTTGATATATCCGTCGAGATAATGATGAATGGGCTAATAGTAAGACAAAGAGGATAGGGCTGGACCGTCAGATGTTGATCCAAACAAGATGATAGTGAAGGAGTAATTGTATTATTGGCTTCGTCCACCGCCTTCTGTGTTGCTATATTGGGAATTTCATTTCAATATGTACTTGATATTTAGTTATCAGTGAACAACAATGTACACATTCATAACACAATTAAAGATCTACACACAAGATGACTTCCAACATGAATATACCAACATCTACAACAGTTCAAGACAAGCCAAAACAATTTATTTCTTCCCCATGTACTTCATTACCATCTTCTTCCTTAATCGGTTACTCCTACGAGGATCTTTACCAAGACAGCTTGTATACAAAAGAGGCATGTTCCATTCCTTCATGAACCCAAATATTGCATCCAGTTTATCGCTTGCGACATTATGAAGTAAAACAAGAACCTTTGGTATGATTTGAAGAGGAGTGTCCTCCAATATCCTCTTGCGACGCTGTAACATACCGAATAACTTTGCATTTTTATTGAATACAGGATCAAGAAACCTGTTAACATACCTCAAGTTCAAGACGTCCTCTTCCTCTTTGAACTGGATTAAGCAAGTGTGGTTGGAGTCACTCACCGAGTTCAAGCTGGTGATGTTGCATACTGAATATGAGAGAGATGACATTCCCTCAACAGTTATATTGTTCAGTGAAAGGTTCAACACCAACAGATTGGTATTAGACTTGAGAGAGAAAGCAAGTTTCTTCGCATCCTCATTATTGAGCAAGTTATGCCGTAGATATAACGTTTGAATAGTGGGATTAGTTGCTAAGCAATCTGAGATAAGAGTTGCCCCATACGAATCGATATCGTTATTTTCGAGACTAACTTCCCTCAAGCAAAATACATTAACAACCGATTTCATTACGCTATTACTTTGGCCAATTCCACAATTCTCAAACAAGATTATATCTAACTTTGGATGATTGGCCACCGTTTTACTTAGATTGGCAACATTATTAGATTCCATCGGATTTGACTTAATGTATAGTGTCTTGAGTGAGGTGATAGTACTGAGAAGTTCGACCAACCAATTGTAACCATCTTTTCCGAGGCTATTGTTGCACAAGGATAACAATTCTAGTGGAGCCTTCTTCACCGACTGAAGGAGCATTTCTGCTACCTTTTTGTCCAGTTGTATACGGAGGAGGCTCAAGTTAATAGGAGCACAGTTACTGAAATGGACACAAGATAAAGCGCCCGTGAATCTTATCCAGTATTTCAAGAGACGCTCATCGTGCTGGAGAGGCATACCATCACCACCTGGGCCTACTACTAGATCCAATAAGTCATCTTGATTAGCTCTTGTCCACAGTAAGCCTGTTCCTTGGAGTAACAGGCGTACTGTGGCAGACAACTCACGGGCAATTGACTCTTCATATCCTGAAGATATCACCTCTTGATGAAACAGCCTTATTTCATCAATGGCAGCTTGTTCAATGGCAGCTTGTCCTGCCATGTTTGTTGTAATAAAAGAAAGAGGCAAATCTATGAAGAGAATGTAGGTCGATATACACTGGGGTGCTCGCTCATTAGTAGTTATAAACTGAGTAGCTGATTTTTGCTGAACCGGACAGGTATCTTTTTTACAATCAATATTCGGCCAGATAATCAGATAAGTCGCTCTGATATCGATGTGAATGTGCTAATCGGCAGTGGCAATACTAAGAAGGTTAAGGAGGAATAAACCTGTCAGATACCATCAAGATTGTGAAAGTCCAGAAAGGCCTTGAATAATATCTTCTGCCCATATAATCATGTCCATACTCTCCGTGGCCTCAGATAAAGATCTGTTCAAAGATCCTCCACCAAAAGAAGAATGTCAGATTTGCTTTTGTCTAATGGAATGCTCAAGCAAATTTAACGGAATTGATCTAAGATTCTATCTACCGTGCTGTGGGAAGATAATGTGTGATGGATGCTATCATGGGATAATGCATGGAATCAGTATGGGAACTTTGAAACGTAAATGTGCATTGTGTAGGAATCCTTTTCCCATTAGTACTCCAGAAATGAAAGCGAGGTATAAGGAAAGAGCGAATGATGATGCGCGTGCATTTACTTCCCAATTCTCTTATACTATTCTTGGTTATACCCCGGTACCTGGGGAACCCAAGACGAACAAAGAATTGGAATTGTTCAAGAGGGGAGCAGAGATTGGTTCCGCAGATGCTCATTTCTATGTTGCTGAAGCATATTGGTATGAAGTATGGAACAATATCTCCGATCTGTTGTCGAAAAGGCTTGAGTTATTGAGGGATGAAGATATTTCTGTCCCATACCTTGTGGCTTGTGATATCTTGTCAAGATGGCTCAAAATGGAAGGATTATCCTCCTGTGAACTTTCTTTGCTGCAACAGGTCGTAAACCTTCAACACTCTTCTCATGACATTGCTGAATATTTAGCAAGAACTGTAAACTTGAGGGATATTGAGAAAGCTATATATCACTATGAGATAGCGGCAATGGGAGGGAATGAAATAGCAAGATTTTGGCTTGGTGTATACGGCTTGCTCATGGACAACTATAGTCGCTCAATGAAGCACTTCATAATTGCAGCAAAGTGTGGACATGATTCGTCCTTGAAGACGGTACAAAATGGATATATACTAGGACTTTTAACTAAAGATGACTATGCATGTGCTTTGCGAGCCCACCAACGTTCCCGAGATGAGATGGATGCGGATTACAACCGTCTAGTCAGCCTTCGAGTCAGCCGTGAAGAGAGGAATAGCAGAGTTGGTGATTAGTTTAATGAGATTAAGTATTAGTGCAGAAAGTAGAATTAACCCATACTATCTTCCTTTTGCCTTCCCCTGCTCAAATAATCAGCTTTACTTTCCTCTTTCTTTTTCTTCAAGCGAATTCAGTCCATCAATCATCAAATCAAGCAACATTCATGTGTAAATGCTAGCGTACGATACATAATATACTTGGATATATACATGGCTTTTACGCTTTAGGCTCGTGCTCTCTACCTTTACTCTTATCTTTTCCTCAATATCTGTGGATACCGTTTGTTCTGATTTAAGACAGTGATTGGTATTGTTTGTGTTCACAGTGCAGTAGTAACCGAAATACAAGAGCTAGATACTGAAATAGTCAAATGATTTCCTCCATAACTTATCAAACGACTTCCTCTATAACTCATCACAACCAATGTAATGTAGATTGAATCCCCATCTCTTTCCTAATATGATTGGATCTTAACTTTTCCTGCTGGAATCTTTGCCACACAAGCCTTCTCTATTCTCCCATTCATTAGTAGTTCACATGTACCGCAATTGCCCTTTTTGCAACTATTCATATGATATGCAAAAGGAGAAGAGGAGTTTACAATAAGTACACATGATATGCTCAATGTTCTGTAAAGATCAGACATACGTTTGTATATCATTCTCACTCACCTGTACGTCATCTTAACCTTGGCAGCAGCCATTACCTGACTTAGCTTTTGTCCAGCCTTTGCTTTCACGGGCTTATTATTAACAGTAACCTCACTTGCTGGAGGTGCCATATTCAAAGGAGTTGTACGTGTAGTCGTCATCATCGTTCTTCTTATTCTCGTATCATTTGCAGTGAAGGCCGACACGGAAGAAGTGAGGATTAATATCAGGGTTGTAATGAAAAATAGATTAGCGGAGATCATGTTATACTATAAAGGCAGAGAAGTCATCTATATCAAGCAAGTAATCGATCAAGAGGTATTGATTGTTCTTTGCGAGTAAAATGACATTGTCATTTTTTTTAGGATACCTCCCCCACATCATTTTATCTCTCACACTAACTCTCTACCATTCATTGCAAGTGGTTGATTAATATACCGTACAGGATATATATATATATATATATTAATAATGAGACAAACATCACCTTTCATAGCACTCGTTGCAACAGTGACGGCGGCATCAGTGTCGTCATCGGTATGTGGCTTTACTACCAACCAACAACAACACATAATATCTTCCAACACACAGAAACATCAAAGAAGAGATCAATATACACAATTGTTTGCCGAAGAAGAAGGGGGAGGTGAAACATCAAAACAATCACCACTACTAGCAACTAAAAACTTAGAAGAGGGTAGTCATGATGAACTAATGTATGCATTAGGCGTCAACCTTGCGAGACAGCTTGGTGACGTACGACCATTAGTCGAGAATAGTGAAGAATTAACACAATTAGCCAGGGGATTATTAGATACGGTCGTTGGTAAGATTGATGATGAAGATCAGCGTAGTTTGTTGGGAAGACGAGGAGAGGATTTAAACAATATAATTCTTGAACGAGCGTGAGTTGTATGTGTATATTATTGAATTGTTGTTTTGTCTGTATGTACACAGATTTTGTACACTTGCAGTCACATAGATATTGCAATTATCTGACTGATCGGCACATATGATATGTTTGTATTGAACATTATTGAACAAATGTATCTAACTTGATTTGTATTGACTCCAATAATAACATAATAACAATAACACAAAAGAAATGCAATTCGTGAAAAGATAGAAACAGCTGGAAAAGCAATGTTGAAAGAGATGAGTGATAATGATGAGACAGCAACGCTTGAGAGTGGAGTGGTTATTCACCCGCTTGAGGCAGGACCAGATGGATTTGGTAAAGGAGTGAAACCAACAGCTGCATCGACAGTGAAAGTGCACTATCATGGAACGCTCCCTGATGGAACAGTATTTGACAGCTCCTTAGGCAAAGATCCAGTTACTTTCCCATTGGGAGGAGTGATACCTGGTTGGCGAGAGGGTTTATTGCACATGTGTGAGGGAGAGACGGCGATGCTTGGCATCCCACCAGAGATGGGCTATGGAAATGAAGGCACACCCGATGGACGAATCCCTGGAGGAGCTGCATTGTTCTTTAAGATTCAACTGCTCGAAGTAATGAGTGCTGGTGTGGGAGGAGGACCAAAGTTAGTAGGGGCCGATGGTCAAGCATTGAAGAAAGATGGTGGCGGAGGTTTACTAGGTGCCGATGGAAAGCCTTTGTAGAGATAATTTTAATTACTCTTTACAATATAGAACATCGCTATGTACTAAACTAGAGTATGCTTGAGTATTTGCGGATTTCATTTATACATATGTACAAATCATTCTATGAAACTCTATCATCATAATTAGCAGCCGATCGTCTCATAACTTCTTCTAGGTTTGTGAATTGGGCGGCCTTCTCGTCAAATATAGACTCGATATCATTGGATGCTAATACTAGATAATCTATATCATCTTTGGCAGATACTGGTATGTTGTCTTCCGCCCATGTTCTTGGATTGAGAACTTTACCTTCTTTGACCATAACTGCTTTAGTAAGTATCTGACACATAACTTTCCCACTTCCATTGCCATTATGAAAGGTCTGATACACCCACAGATTTCTGTCATCTATCGCACCTAGTCGAGTCTCTATTGCAAATCGTGTCATCGGGGGTATCTCGCGTCTAAATCTAACCATATATCCACTAACAATAAAGTAAGTTGATTCTCTAAAACTATCAAATAATGTACCTCTGTATGCAGACCATTGCCACCGAGCTAACTCAGCGTGATTCAGATATGATGCATTGTTCATATGAAACATTACATCCACGTCAAAGATGCCAGCTCTGGCAGAATAGATATGAGGTGGATGTTTTCCTATCCCAACTAAAGATTTTGTTGCATCGTCCAGTGGACATCGATATCGTTGGATACTACCCTTTATAGCCGCAGCAAACGTTCTTGGGATGTGTACTAGACCCATCAGACTACTAATGAATTAACTATTAAACTAATCCGTACTAATATCACTTGCAGCCTCTTGGATATAGGTATGGAAAATGGAAGTAGAATGATGATATCATTTTTTTTCTGATGGGGGAGAGAAATTATTTTTGGTATCCCCCCATTCACGCCCGCCGCCCTCACTCCAATTGGACTCCATGCTTCGTACAAAGCCAGTACGAAAAGGGAGGTACGGCTTTCTTTGCTTCTGCCTTCGGCAAACGGTATCCCTTCCCCGTTTAGTCCGTAGCTCAAAGAGTCCAATTGGAGTGGGTATCCCTCCCTATAGGCGCCAATATATATGTCAGCTCAATATACGTCGTTGTAGTGATATATACGGTCTGCGGCATTGTTTACCTGTCTTTAGCTGTTCAGTAACGGCAGTGAACACAACTTGTGCACAGGCACAAATATTTTCCACCACTAATTTATTGCAACAACTACCTCAGCCTCACTGATACCCATTAAACAGTTCAACACCTCGCATCCAACCAATAAACAATAACACATAAATAATAATGCGTCTCTCGGCGAATATACTGCAATCAGCAGAACAACGCACCAATCCAATAGGCGAACGAGAAATACTCCTCCGATCAATGGCAATACCAGCCATTGAACATTTAGCAGTAACCCGAGATCAATTCGATACAATCGATTTATCCAACAATCATATAACAAATCTTGATAATTTTCCAAAGTTAGAACGATTATCTACATTATATTTAGGTGGGAATGATATTAATAATATTGATGCTAAGAATATAAAAAGAAATGTACCTAATATTCAAACATTAATTATGACGGGAAATGGTATTAAAGGTTGGAATGTTATAAATGATTTAGGTGTGGGATGTAAAAAGTTGGAATTTTTAAGTTTAGTTGGTAATCCTGTAACGAGTAAGTTATATTTGTATGTATGTTTGTATTGTTTTGTTGGGGTGTTGGGGGATTTAGAGAAGGGAATTGATCATAATCATATGTCACAACTTTTAAGATTATGTGCACCCACACGTATTCCCTCCTCTACTCTCAATCCTTGGCTGGACAATATTTTAATTGATTTGTCAATGACCTTCTCCCGAAAAGAGAGCGAGACATCAGATTGTTATTCTTCACACCTAATTTACTAACACTGGAGAAAACAACGACTTCCCGTTGATTTCTCCCCCTCTTTGCCTGTTTCATATTAAATGGTATCACGATTCTCAGGGAGACAGCATTATCGTCTTTATACTATACATAAAATACCAACACTGAAAGTTTTGGATTTCCAGAAAGTGAAACAAGCGGAAAGAGAACGTGCTGGCAAATTAGCCGCTTCGGCTGCCGGGGCAGCAATGGAGGCTGATGCTAGACTAGAACATGCCGCAGCTGAATCATCTTCGACTGATGTGAAAATGTCGGCAACATACGCAGTTAATGGGGATAGTAATGGGGGAACTAATACATTCGATCCGGGTGCGGGGCAGACATCGGAGCAAACGTTTGCTACACAGTTTTCAGCCACAGAGAAGGCCAAGATCAGGGACATGGTTGCTAATGCTGCAAGCGCTGAGGAGATTGATCGCATCGAAAATCTTGTTAAGCAAGGGATATTCCCTGGAAAGAGTGAAGGTGATGGTCCGCCTCCTCCACCACCGCCACCGGTTTCAGAAGAGGAAACAGGAGAAGATGGGCAAGGAGATGCCAAGAGACAAAAGTCGGGTTGATTTCCAGCTCTGTTTAATTCAACTATTTTAATTGATACAATATATTAGTACCTATTGAGGCTGTTACATGTATATTATATTAAGTGACATCACTCGTTTCGTCCGCCGCTGCAGGTTCTTCTTCCTCTTCACCCGTCTCTGCTAGTAAAAAGTTGACCCACTTTTCTCTGACAGTATCACCCTCAATCTTATCCGCATCGAGTTTAGAGTGTGGTAGTGGAACAACAACTGCACCGTAGACTCTATCCAAAGTACCCTGTCCCTCACTTATGTAGGCCTTGTCTTTTTCATCCTCCGTAAAGTGCAGAATACTACCCAAAAGAATCATTACATCTCGCTTAGCCTTGCCCTTCTTGGCATGCCAATCGAGTATTATATTCTTGATGAGACTCCGATCGATAACATCTTCCTGATTGGTTTGGAGCCGGGCAATTGCTTCATCAAGTGCTTTTCTTAGATTCATACTTTCTTTTCGTAGTTCCTGTCATGACGAGAAGAGTTGAAAGGTTATGGATAAGATCGGTATCACTTAAAATGAGTACATGGGGCATATCAAACGACATATACACTCACAATAATAGTAGCCTCCATCTTATCCATCTCAGTGAGCTGATTTTGAATCGACCTGTCAGTGGCATACTGAATATCTCTCATGTCTGACTCATTCTTCTGTTTCATTGCATCCAAAGAAGCAGCATGAGCTGCCTCGATGGCTTCCTCTGCAGACTTATGCTGCTCAGTTAGGAGGGCTATCTCAGCATCTCGTTCACTTTGGAAGTCTTCCAATGCTCTTTGTAGGTTCTCATTAGCCAATAATGCTCGGTCACGATCTGTGTTTGCTAATTCTAGATCAGCTTGGGCTGCGGCTAGTAGCTGTTCAAGGTCACGCGAGTGTGCCTTTGATTCATCACGTTCGGAGATCACTTGTGCATGATCCTCCTTTGTTCCCTCGACAGCTGATTCTAGTTTGGCCTTTTCTCTTGACCGTTCTTCTTCGAGCATTTGCAATTCCATCTTTAACCCTCCCAACTTCTCACTATCGTCGGCTGTCTTTGTCAACTTTTCTTTCATCTCATCGTTCTCCTTCTGCAGCTTTTCTACTTGGACATGCAACTCCTCGTTCTCGTGATGCAATTCATCCATCTCCTCCTCGGCCTCCTCTTCTTCTATCTTGTTCTTCTTCATTGTTTCACGCACTATGAGTGGATAAGAGAAGACAAAATGAAGTCAGGGGGTACATGATGTGAATACTATGAGCAATGTCCAATCAACAAAGCACTTACTGTCGGCGATGACTTGTTGAAGTTGTTGTACTTCCTCATCTTTCTTGTCCAACAATCCCACAGCTCTAGCGGCTGCCTTTTCAGCTGCTTGTAATTGCTTAGATGTCTTGGCTTCCTTCTTTGATATCTGTGCCTTCATGTCCGATTCTGACATGGTTAGACGATCCGTAGCCTCCTCAAGTCGCTGTTGTAACTCATGCTGTTGATCAACAGATAGTTTTCGCTCCTCGGCCAATTCTTGCTCAAGTGTGTTAATTTGTGCCTGTAAGGATTCACGAATATGTGCTATTTGACTTTCCATATCCGCCTTTGCAGTGGTTATTATACTACTCTCCTCTTCCTCAACACGACGAGCTTCTTGTTCCCATCTTAATCGTTCCTTCTCTTCTTGTTCAGCGACTGATAATTTTAACTTGGCTATATCCTCAGCTGCACGATGTAGATCGCCCTTGAGTTGTTCACAAGTTGTCTGTAGTTCTTCATTGGATGTTTGGAGTTCATTTCTTTCTCGTTGTATATTTGCAAGTTGATTGGCAGACTCTTGTGCTTCAGTATTGACTTTGTCCAACATTAACTTTTGGCTTTGCAACTCTTCCATTAACTTGGCTTCGTTAGCAGCCCTCTCATCTTCCTGCTGATGGAGAATACGAATCTGCTCTTCACCTGCAGATCGTTCACGTTCGACACGCTCCAGTCTTTCCTTCTCCATTTCCTCCATCCGTCTCTTATGTTCGGTCTCACGAGCTATCTCTTCCTGTTGCATTTGTTTCATCTTTTCTTCCATCAGCTCTTCTTGCTCAATTCTCTCCAACTCCAATCTCTCAATCTCTGCGGTTTTCTCGGCAGCCAGCCTTTCAGACTCCTCTCTTTGCTTCTGTTCAGCTGCTAATCTTTCCAATTCAGCTTGTCTTGATGCTTCAGCCTCCAAACGTTCTCTCTCAAGTCGTTCGTTCTCAATCTTTTCCTGTTGCAGTCTTTGTTCTTCTAGAATACGCTCATTTTCAATACGCTCCAGCTCTAATCTTTCCAATTCAGCCTGTTTCTCTGCTTCTGCTTTGGCTGCTAATTGTTCTTGCTTTATCCCTTCTTCCTCTGCCTTTACACGTGCAGCTCTGTTCATATCATACAGTATCACAGATGGAATTAATACAGAATTAGCATTTATATGAACTTCATCTGACATGCACATATATACAAAACACATTTATACTTACTCCTCTGCAGCAGCATTTTTCTCCTCAATCCGTTTCTTCTCTGCAGCTCTGTTTTGTATTATAATTCGTGATGTTATAATGAATGTTAGACATCAACATATCATATGTCAACAACAAACTAGTATATACTCACTCGGCAGCAGCAATCTCCGCCTGTTGACGTTCCTTCAACATCCTCTCTTCTTCCAATATCCTTTCACGTTCCATCTTTTCAAATTCAGCTTTTCTTGCAGCCTCGGCTGTCAAACGTTGTTCTTCTCTTTGTTTCTCTTCTTCTTCTTCTGCTAGTTGTTTTTCATATTCAATTCGTTTCAATTCTTCCAATCTTTCTTCTTCCTTCTTCTTTTCTTCGGCAGCTAATCTTTGCCTCTCTCTTTCTTCAGCCTCCTTGGCAGCAATTGCAGCTAATCTTTCACGCTCTACTTGTATAGCATGTAACCTTGCCTCTTCTGCTTCCTTCTCTTGTTGTTGTTGCAATAATATTTGTTCTTGTTGTTTCTCCTTCTCAATGTCATCTTGTGTACTTTTATCTTCTGAAAAGTTGTGTGGATCATCGTTAACCAATGAATTGACACTTGTCGGTGCCGTATTATTAGCTTCAACATTGGCAGTAGTAGTACTGTTGTTGGTAGTTGCTATATCATTCTGTTGATCAACATTATTTCCAGCTAAACCAGCCTTCTTTCTATACCGATCTAAATCAACACCCTCATCTTCATCAAATTCCACACCATCCTCACCTACATTTCCATTTCCATCTTCATAATAATAACTACCATCATCTTCTTCTTCTTCATAATACTCTTCATCATCATAATATTCATCACCATCTTCAATAGGTGGTGCTACAACTTCACCGACACGTCGTAGTACATCGCCTGCGTGTGGTGCTGCCGCTACAGCGGTTGATGCAGCTGCTGAGGCTGTTTCTTTAACTGTTTCAGTGATACCTCGAGCTAGTGACCCCCACATTATATTATTATACTTGTACTACTGTATTGCCTTTGCAAAAAATAACAGAGAGTTTCTTTTGTGTTGCAATGTTAATACTGAGACTGTCGACGGACTAACTAAATATCCAATCGATAAGAGCGTTAAATACTGATTTAAATGGCTGTATCTAATATCATGAACTCTGCTTTATGGAGTATCCGGCCGTCCTAATATCAACCCACCATTTCAAATCGTAACGGATTTGATGAGAGATATCCTTACCACCAATTGGTATTGGATATTCAAGCAAAGAGATCGTATGGCAGCGTAGCTGTTATTATATTATTCAATAATGTAGCAGCATTTATTATTTGATTGTTAGTGTATACTATTATTTGGATTAGTCATTTAGACATAATATTTCAAGTGTTAGTGGCCTCGTGACGGAGAGTCTTGAAACACATGCGGTGGAGTTGTTGTATTGTTACGCGGCAGCTGCAGGCTTCTTTCATCTATCTGATACCTCTATCTAACAACTCCTAATCACAATCGCATACTTGCATCGTATCTCTAAGCACTATCTCAATCAATATTTCCCATTAAGTTATCAAAGACTCCCAATTACAATAAAGTGAGTGAGACAAAACAACAAAATGCAAATCAAAAATTAGCCGCCCAAGATAAGCTCTCTAGCCTTCTACGAAGCCTGGATATTTGAGTTTTGAGTGAAAGTGTGAGGATTTACCATACTGATTCTGATATGTTGCGCGCGTACATAGGTATTAGTGGTAAGAATATCACAATAACCAGTCCGCCAGCAGTAGTTATATTGCAACTGTACATCAATCTATAGGTAAGCTTGGTCTTCTCTGAGGTGTAGCGTGCAGTTTTGGTGTTTGTGGACTACCATTTTGCTAGTACATAGACATATGAAGATGGTGATGATATGATGCTATGAGCGTTTGGTTACCAATAGATTAGCCCATTTGATAGAGAATATTATTTCGATTTGAGCAACTAATAATATCAACGAAGATCTCCCTTAACCAGCGACTATGTCATCCTCAATAGTTACATCACTGCTTCGATATACTCAATCAACAACACCAGCTTTCAGAAGAAGAAGATTACCATCATTCAGTAGAAGATATACTCCTATACAATATCGTTGTATATCTCAATCATATCCACTTCTCCAGTCAACTAAAAATGATACCACTTCTATCACATCAACTACCAATAATAACATTATAAACTCACAACCACCACTCCCAATTAGAATTGCATTAGTATCATCGACAACGGCATTGGCAACGCCATCATTTCCTGCACTGGGTTTCTTATATTTAGTTCTTCGTGTTACTATTCCTGATGATAATTTACGTAAGGTTATGGAGGTAAGATTTATACAAGTTTTGGTTTTGATGCAATGCAAATATCAATCTTTTATCACTCTTCATATCCCATATTTGCACAACTCATGTTATATCTTTTGCATAACTGCACATCATTTTTTTGATACAGGGACGATGGGGAACAGTACTATCATTCACTACTTGGACCTTACTTCCAAAATTATATCACGGTAGCGTGACATCAATAATACTGCCATTTGCTGTCAGTAATGCAATCGTTGCGGGTAGTTTGTATGGTATGCTCGATCTTGCAACAGGTGGACCAAATAGCAACATTAATACAAATAAGATATTACAAACTCCATGGATATGTGGATCAGGTATAGGTGGTGGAGTTGGTTATATTGCTCCAAACTATCTTTATGGACCGATAATGGAGAAAATGTATGGATTGGATGGTATATCACAATCTATGAATGTATTCATGAGTTATAGTATGACAACTGAGCTTAGTGTTGTAACAGGAATGGTAGCTGGTTTATTACTACATCCAATGTTATATTATCCAATAAATGGTATACAAGGTCAAAAATGGCAATATTTTTCTGGTACAGCTTTGTGTATAACGTCTGCTGCTTTAGCATATGTTTACTATGGAAGAGAGAATGTAGGACTGCCTATACCGGACGGTTCGTTCATTGATCCTAATAAAGTGGCATTAGTTGATTCGATATTGCGGTATAATAACAACACTGACAAAGTTGAGACATATTCACTAGAAAGAGAGAAGTTCATTGGCTCTTCAGAGCAGTGTATCGAGGGACAACGAATAGCTGATATATCTCGTTCCTACACTTCAAATTCAGACAAGGTAGTGTTTGATGATCGTATCATTGCATTTGTATACAATTGGTGGGATGTTAAAGCAAAAGATAGATATCCAGAGCATATAGTGAACATCAAGTCTCAAGATGAGTTACATCAAATACAAAATTCAATGACATATACAGATGTAGCAGTGGCGACTATCCTAAGCGCTGACAAAGAAAGTGATAATCAAGCTAACAGTAAGGACGTTGTAATGAACATCATTAACAATTTGAATGCTCAGAATGAAGGACGACAAGGCCAACTAAAGTCAACTTCATTCAGACAATTGGAAGATGTTACAGTTGCAATCGAACTGTTATTGACAATGAAGAAGAAGCAATTAGATCAACAATCGACCACTGCAACAACTAACATGCATGATGACGATGCACTGAGACAGACACTAGAACAATTCATAAAGAAGCGCTATCCAGTACTTACACTATATACCTCAGATGAACAATACAAAGATGAAAGCGTAGAAAGTCAACTGAAGAATGCAAAATGGAGAGGGCCAGAATATTCAGATGCTATCAATAGGTGGACACACGTGCATGAGAAAGAAAGATATAGGACATGGAGAAATAGATCATTGGTAGTTGTATCTGGTATACTTTTATCGATTGCTGGATCTTTGCTTCATCGGTGATGAGTAATGCATGTGCGGATATAAGATATAAGCACGCCCTAAAGACATTGAGCACCTTGCATCAACATATTATCATTAAATTACATTGGCATACACATCGTATCTACTTCTTAAGAATCAATCCCATCCTGCATCATCATTCGCACTTTTCATTTCACTATCTGCATTTCGTGCTTGCCATGCTCTATCTCCACCTTCACAGAATGGAACAACTCTACAAACTATATCTCTCTGTTGTAATTGTTTACCCAATCTCAAACACTCTTCATGACCCCAGGTGCCTAAGCAACTGAATCCTTCCTGCTCTGCATGGGATGCAAGTTCTGCTGCCTCATCATATGGCATAGACAATACGTATGCACACGATGATGCTACATATTCAATTGTTATCCGATCGTTTTGGGCAAATGTGTCATCAAGTAATAGTATGTGAAAGGGATCATCAAATTCTCTTGATACCATCCTGTCGTCTATTAACCATTCTATAGGACCCCTTGTTTCACCCTCACTTGGAGGTATTATTGACTTATCTTCATTTTGCTTTTGCTTTTCATCTGTACCTGGTATCACTGTTGTTGAGCCCCAAAGAGAAGTTGTAGCATAAGGTGCATGACTAGCAAATTGTTGTATATTGCAACTTGTGATAATAAATGAAGACGCCGATGATATTATTGCCAGTATTACTAACAGCACAACAAATGGATGTAATCCAATAGATAACATGATTAAGAGGGTAGGATATTGATTAATTGCAATAGATCTACGGCAGTGGAATTCGATGAGTTGGTTAAACAGATGCATCTCCCAATTAATAGATACCCTAAGAGACTCCCAATTATTTTTACCCCTAAGGAGTGTGATTTATCGATAGCTCTACCTATTGGTGAAAGCGGGCGTTTCGTATCAACCTATCATTAAATATAGTTGCTAATAGGGTGGGTTTAGTCATCGTTAGATTGGATTGGTGATATTTTACAAAGTTTTAGATACCTATTGCAATATTGAAAGTAGTTCAGTGTTAACAGAGTGTTGTGAAGACTAATACTATAGTATTACATACCATAATTTACCATACTCACAAAAACATAATGGTCGGATCAACAACATCACTAGTAGGACCAGATGATGTAGAATCATGGATAACAACACTCCGTTCTGGTGAATGTCTATCAGAACGATCACTACGACGATTATGCCAATCAGCATCTGAAGTGTTGATGGAAGAGTCTAATGTACAACCTGTATTGTCACCAGTAACAATAGTGGGTGATTTGCATGGTCAATTTTATGATCTGTTGCAGCTATTAAGTCCAGAAGTTGGAGGGGAGCCTCCGGATAGTTCATATGGTATGTAGTGTATATTTTTTATATCACATATATTGTTATAATTTGATGCACAAACTAAACAAACATCAAATCGATACACATGACTGCAGTATTCCTTGGAGACTTTGTAGACAGAGGACATAACTCTGTCGAAACATTAAGTTTGCTGCTTTGCTTAAAGTTGAAATTTCCAGGACATATCACATTACTTCGAGGTAATCATGAAAGTCGTCAAATAACACAGGTATATGGATTTTACGATGAATGTAATAGAAAATATGGCAACGCTTCTGTATGGAGACACTGCGTACAGTGCTTTGATACATTTTGTATTGGTGCTATAATTGACGGAAGTGTATTATGTGTTCATGGAGGATTATCACCAGATGTTAGAACAATAGATCAGATACGAGCAATTGATAGACAACAAGAAATACCTCACGAGGGTGCCTTTTGTGACTTAGTATGGAGTGATCCAGAAGAGAGATTAATGGGAGTACCTTGGCAGGTTAGTCCAAGAGGAGCAGGATACTTATTTGGTGCTAGAGTTACAGATGAATTTGCCAATATAAATCGATTGGAATTAATTGCAAGAGCACATCAATTAGTTATGGAGGGGAAGCAATATCACTTTCCAAATAAGAACTTGGTAACTGTTTGGTCTGCTCCAAACTACTGTTATAGATGTGGAAATGTTGCAGCAATATTGACACTTGGAAATGATGGGAAAGAAATGAAAGAGAATGAAATTTTGGAGGTTGAAGGCGGAGCTGATAATGATGATGGAGAAAAGAGTAATGGTAATAAAGGAGCAATACGACAAAGCTTCAAGTTTTTCAGAGAGACTGAGCAATCAGTTCATGGCCCTAAAGGAGAAGAGAGAGCTCAGCTTGTACCATACTTCTTATAAATCTAGAGACTTAAGGTAAGAAGAAGATCATGCTTGCACAGCGAAATGAAGAGGAGGAGAGGAAAATGAAGAGGGAAAGAGTAAGAGTTTCTTCTTAAGGTTTTCTATTAGAGTATCCATTGGCAAAACAAAAAGCTAGTGGTTGCGGCCGCCAAGCTGTCTGTTATTACACACCATTGGTGTAGAAGACTCCTATCTTATGGTTAGACAATTGAAGATTACAACTTAAAAGTGTCATCCTCAGTTTTCATGTCAAAGAAAACTCTGTCTTATCTAGGTTCACAAATCACACATCTACACTCTATGTAGCATCATCACTATCGATCATATATCGTGGTAATTTGTAAACTATCTAAGCCAATTACAAGTGAGCACAAAATCCCAGAAAGATGAGGAGAGTAGTTCGACTGTGTACATAATAACAACAAAGTATTGCTTGTCTTCTGGATCAACCGCGCAGCTTTAAGGCGCGGGGATGCATTCCGCTACGCTCCATGCATCATAATGGTGGGCCTGTTATTTAGATTCAGTCAGATACGCATACCGCTTACCCTTTAAGATCGCGCCCGGAGCTCTCGGGACTTGAGGACAACAAAAAAACAACTATGCAGTTGTGGAATTGCAACTTCAATGTATGACACTTAGAGTATTTCAACGTATCCCACATAAAAATTTAGGCTTCTCATCTGAGGCAGTACAATAAACGACAAAGGGTATTAGTATCTCTTTAGCGAATATTTAGCGATGTATTGAAGATGGAGTTTCACATAGATATGTATTATTCCCTGAAAATAGATAGTGCGACAAAATGTCCCACTCTTTATGTATCCATTATTATATCCATATAGTG
>Ga0075439_10913_pt1 | contig 18587 bp, 11 predicted proteins | sample MintriSingleCell_FD_74264 | JGI IMG/M metagenome (GOLD analysis project Ga0075439, IMG submission 74264) | Marine eukaryotic communities from Monterey Bay, USA to study complex ecological interactions - Minidiscus trioculatus JGI Plate_4_G5... | ecosystem: Environmental > Aquatic > Marine >... | reverse complement strand
TCCACCGGATCATGTAATGTAGCCAACTCGGCACCAAAGTTACGAACTAACCAATTGAATAATGGTGCCGTCTTGGTATCCTTCTCACAGATACGAATTAACATACAACAGAATATGATATGTGATGGTGCCTTACCGTCTTTCTTATCCAAATAACTCTTTGTTAATTCAGCATCAGTCCGACCAGCTTTATGTTCTACTTCCTTCAAGTATGTATCAGCCAAGGTACGTGCATCCCGTAAATTTTCAATGGCAAGTATTACCAACACTTTCACATAATGATGGCATCCTCTGCATCAAAACATATATGAGCAGCATGACTTGTATTACATACCCAAAAGACCAAAAAATCATCATCATCAAATGTTTTCCAACCTTCTGGTAATGGCTGTCCCAGTTTTGGCATGACTACATCCTCATTCTTATTCTTTGGAGCATTCTCAGGTGGAAGATATGAAAACTTGGCACGATATTGTCTACGGAATAATACACCTCGATATACTGCCCAAATATCGGAACGTAAATGTCCTACCCATCGTATACATTCTGATTCAAAGTCACAATCGGCAATTAATCCCCATGCAAATGATAAGAATGATGTGTATGATTGCTTGACGATTGGTGCACTGTCTGATGATACCTTGGAAAGGACATTGTACTTGGCAACATCTAAAGTAAACGTTTCACCCTTACATATATGCATCATACTCTCAACATGGTTATAATTGGCTTCATTACTCCAATGTAATATACTTTTCACTAATCCATTGAAGGTACCGCATGCTAATATACCAAATTTTATTGTCGACATGATCTGTTCTTCATCAGATCGAGCATGTATACCTTGGAATATTTCAAAAAGGATTCCATCACCTCCCATTGCTATTATTGCATCGTAATTGGTGATATCTTGAAGTTCAGTGTCGGTATTGATGTTATCTAATGAAGTATCACTGCCTTCTTTCACTACGTCCTTCTTATCTTCTTCCTTTGTAGTATTATTCTTTTGTTTCTTCCTCTTGGCCATACGTTCCTTGGCATGCCCTCCATGTTGTGTAACCAAGGCATCATGCTCTACACCTGCCTGTTCCAACATTGGTTTCACAATTGTATTGTATACATTCTTGGCACCAGTTTTAGATGATTCACCACCCCCACCACTATATGGATTAAGTATCACTAGACATTTTAATGGGTTACTTCTTTGTGCATTATATAATTTAGATATAGTTTGTATAGCTTTGATTAGTTGTTGTGCATTACCAAAATCTTCACAACATTTTGGATCTATTACATATTGTTTATGACAACATGATGTTCGTATTCCTTTTTTAGACTTTGGATAGGTATATATGTTATATTGAGCAGAGGCATAACTTTTCATACCAAATAATGTGTTGGGATTGTTTAAGTTGTATTCTAATGATAAGTTTGCCCCTATAACATCTGATGGTCGGAATGAATCTATGATAGTTCTATCATTGTCTTTTAAAGTTGCAATGTATGATTGATAGAATGGTTCATCTTCAATGTTGGTATTACAATCATCATAGATTGGCTGTTGTTCATAAACTTCATCTTCATTGCAAGTTACAAGATCAATTGCTCCCGATGAGGAATTGTAGTACAATCGACAGAATGAAGAACCACTGCCGCCATCTTCTAGAATCTTTACCCGTATTTGAGATGCTGCCGCTATTGGCCAGCTTGATGATATGCCGTTGTCTTTACTCATCTCTTATTGCCAATACCTCATTAGTAGCAAAGATGCACCTTACCCCCGTCTAGAGACAAATATTCCACAAGTAAGCAAATCATGAGGGGTCAAGAGATTTTATCCCTCATTTATTTGCTCAGCCGCACAAATGCACAAACCTCACCTCAACATGCAAAGAGCGTATCAGCCTCCCTTGCCTCAATCAATTATTGCACTATACAACTACGGTGCGTTTATAATATGTGTATATAGTGTGTGTATTAGAAAATATTGCAATTGTGTGCATATGATATGCACAAAGATACTTTTTTTGCTCATATTACAAGTCTCACTTCTCACCCACATCTTTATCATTTTTATTACATTCATGTAGACACAATAAACCATTAATATGTCAGCCGCCGCCGCCCGTCGTAAGAAGCAACTAGCAAAGCGAGGTGCTAATCCCAAAGCACCTAATAATGATCCAGTCGAATCACGATTATCCACACTCCTAGCCGATCCAACATTAACTGAAGAATCGGTGGCATACGAGGCATTACAACTAGCCCAATCAGCTGTCCGTCGGAATGTTAAAATTGGTAACTTTACAAAGGCAACGAATGTAGCCTATACTACCTCATATGATTTACTAACCAAGTCAGGTAGGGTTAGTGTTTCCTCCCAACTGTTAATGGTATTAGTTCAGGTGTTAAGTGAGACACATACAGTTTGTACTGACGAATGGGTTACCAACTTTACTAAATTAGATGAAGCATACCGCACAGCATTAGACGCCGATACTACCATGAATTCAAATGAACGTGGTAGATTACAACGATTACATTTACAATTCTTAAAAAAGGGATTGAAATGGAGTAATGATTTGGGTAATGTACGATATGGTAATAACGGGTTACATTTATTGTTAGGGAATCATTGTTGGGATATGAGTTGTGATGATAGTGTTGTTGGTACCGAGAAGGAACGATTGGATGCTGCAAAGAAGGCACAATCAAGTACAACTGATGGTGATGATGAGGATGAAGAAGAGGAATATTTGGACATTGGGTTACGTAATGAGGCCGTCAGTCATTATGCCCTGGCCGAGAAGGTGGATTTGATTTTAGAAAAGTTGAAATCATTACCTGAACCTACCAAGGAGGAACGTACGATGGGTCATACTTGTGCACCGGCACAACGTGATGCGTTATTAACACGTGCAGTGTTGGTATTACTTGCCATTGAAAATTTACGGGATGCACGTACCTTGGCTGATACATACTTGAAGGAAGTAGAACATAAAGCTGGTCGGACTGATGCTGAATTAACAAAGAGTTATTTGGATAAGAAAGACGGTAAGGCACCATCACATATCATATTCTGTTGTATGTTAATTCGTATCTGTGAGAAGGATACCAAGACGGCACCATTATTCAATTGGTTAGTTCGTAACTTTGGTGCCGAGTTGGCTACATTACATGATCCGGAGGTAATCAAGACATACACTACCAAGATTGGACGAGTATATTTTGATATTCAACCTCCACCATCTATGATGAATATGATGGAGAATATGCTAAGTGGTATGGGTGGTTTGGGTGGTGGTGGAATGGGTGGAATGAACCCGGCCATGATGCAACAAATGATGGCAAGTATGCAAGGTGGAATGTGAGATTTGTGTGAGGAGAGTAGAGAGGGTTTGTTGGTAGATGATTTTGGTTAAGAAGATATTGTGACCATATCATGTGCACATGAGTTCAAATAAGTGAACTTGTTTGCAATGTGGTGGTTATTTGATAGGTGCTGGTACATGTTTCAAATAGATTATGAAGTAATGCTAGCTATCTAGGTTTCGTATTATGAATGTTTTAAGTATGAATATCAGTCTATTTCTTTTCAAGCTTTTCATTTTCACCTCTTTTAGGTACACAAATAGATTGGAGTTTTCATGCTATGAAAAGCTCTTAGGGTTACTGACAGTTGGACTAACATTGAAGACAAAGATGCAACCGAAGAACGTCGTCGCCGTAAGATGCAAGAGTGTCAAACAGAAACTGACGAGGGAGAAAGTGATGAACATCTAAGTTGTGTCTTTCATGATCATTTAATATCAAAGGCTGATGGGTTATCACTGCTTGCTGAATGTATGAGTGGCGGTGATGTTGATATCCATTTTAAACATGAAGATGAAGAACATGAGATGCTCACCTTGAATCACACTGCATTTGTGGTGAGGGTCATGACGCTGTTTATGATTTAGATGAAAACAATGTCCCAATCTCTGCTACAATCACGGCCGGTGATCACACTTACATTGTCCAACCTGATACTGAGCAACCTGACATCTAATATGACGTTGTACTGGATACACCCATTCCTGGAAACTAGACATAAAGGAGGAGTAGTATGCATGTTGATAAGTAGAGCTTGTTAAATGCGGTTTTTAGTTTAGCAGAGAGAAATATGTGGGAGAAGTTGAGATTGTGACATGTTAGAATCAATAAGTGAACTAGGTGCTGGTAAATGTGTTTCAAATAGATTATGAAGTAATACTAGCTATCTAAGTTTTATCTGTAAGTGTATATACGTGACACAGCCTACCACATCCAAGGTACATTCGACCAATCTTTTTCACCCTCTGTTAGAGGCTTGAGTGGCCATTGCCTTACTCCAATTCGAGTTGCCCACTCCAGCCACAACTTGGCCATAGAAGCAACTTTCTCCTTATTTGCTGCCGCAAGATCATTTCGTTCTGTTCTATCCTCTTCCATATTATATAGTTCCCAGCCATGAACACGACCATCATAGTCGGCATCCTCTTCGTTGCATCTTCTATGGACAAGCTTCCATTTACCATCTCGAACTGCCCGGTTACCTTGATGCTCCCAAAAGATGGGCTGCTTCCGTGTCATATCCTTTCCTTGTAGAATAGAAAGAAAACTCTCCCCCTCAATCTCCTCTGTAGACAATCCAGCAAGATCACAACAAGTAGCGACGATATCCATAAGTATCCACGGCGAATGACATATTCGACCATTGTCCATCTTACTTTTGGTACCATCTGGTGCTTCTGTTTTGGACATTACTGCAGGCCAATTTACCACAAACGGGGTTGCTATGCCTCCTTCATGGACAAAGGCTTTGAATAGTCTAAATGGAGCGTTGGAAACATTAGCCCAAGGCAGTCCATAGCTCATGAATGTATCTTCATCACCTGGTTCTATATCTTGTGTATTACCAAGTCGTATTTGTTTTCCTTCTCTTGTAAGACCACCATAACACTCACTCCAGTGTCCCTCGTCGCCATTCTCATTAAGATACTCCGCACATCCTCCATTATCAGACAGAAAGAAGATAACAGTATTATCATATGTGTCAGTTCTTTTCAATGTGTCAAGTATCCGACCAATACCTCTATCCATTATTTCAACTTGAGCCGCATACGTACTCATTCTTGCATCTTCCCATTCTTTGTTTTCTACCTCTTCCCATGGAGGTGAATGTTCATCTCTAGGCGAACATTTCCATGTTGATGGGATGATACCCTGTTCTATTAATTTTGCATGTCGCTCCTCTCGTACTTTATCCCATCCTTGCATATACTTTCCTCTGTACTTATCTATATCATCTTTTGGTGCATGTAATGGCCAATGAGGAGCAGTGTGAGAAACATACATGAAGAATGGTTGTTGTTCATCTGTATTCTCCTCATTCTTCATTGCCATCCTCTCGATCATCTTACATGCCTCATCATTGATAGAATCGGTATAATAATAGTCTTCTGGCATTGTGCCTTTTAAAACCTTGTCATCTCTTACTAACGACGGTGGTTGATAATAACTTCCTCCTCCACCAAGTGTTCCATAGAATTGATCAAACCCTCGTTGTGTTGGTATTGGATGAGTTTCGTCTCCCATTATTGTTTGTATCCATTCATGAGTAGCATCGGGAGGATACTCTCCGCCAGCATGCCACTTTCCAACCATGAATGTTGCATATCCTTTCTTTGTTTTGATACTATCTTCATTTATTGTATTAGTATGCTCTCTCTTTAACATTTCAGCAATAGTCGCAACATCTTTTCTCAAATATCCTTGATACTCTTTACCAATATTTGCAGCATTATATACCATATGCCCAATACCAGCCTGATGTGGATATTTACCAGTTAATAACGATGCTCGTGATGGACAACATCGTGCACAATTATACATTTGTGTAAATCTAATACCATTATTGTTTGCTAATGAATCAATGTTTGGTGTTGAAATTTCAGATCCAAAACAGGAAATGTCCGAGAAGCCTAAATCATCTGCTAGGATTATTATAATGTTGGGTCTACTGTTAGCATTCATATTACCAGTAGAAGTATCATAGATGATTTGTTTGCGCGCGTTGATGTGCTAGAGTATCCTTCTACTTTGTGGTATCTACGCTCTACGCCTACAATAATACCGAATATATTTGATAATGATGTGTTTCTGGAGTAAAGAACTGTGGTTCCATATCAAACACATATCTATGAAGCACGGTCGGTCGAGAAGAGAGAGCTATTGCTCCGTCATCATTTTTTGCAATTATGGAGGATACTACTTATCGTTCGATCGCCAAATTATCTTTATCATTTGCAATCACCCGCCGAGGTTAGTAGTTGATGTTAGTTGGTAGCATCTATCTTTCTGTAGTTTAATACGATCAGTATGTCGGCAGCTACACTATCATCTTCTTGCCGTTGTTGGTACAGGAGGAGTAGTGCTGCTACTAGGAACGCAACACTTCTCCGCTCGAGATGTTTATTCTCTACAACATGTGATGATAGTATCTTGGTAAGGAAGGATGATAAAGAAACAGGGATAACAACTCTCACTCTCAACAATCCAAAGAGATATAATGTCTTATCATGGAATATGTTAGATAAATTACAATATCATATTGATGATATAAAAGTAAAAGATACCGTGAGAGTATGATGTGAATATCTTTTGTCATTGAATTAATTGAATATTGATAATCTTTGATAATAATGATCGGTATTCACACTTCTTCTCTTCCATCAACACAATAACTTAATTGCATATATCTTTTATTAAAACATATGATAGTCAATTGGAGTAGTAGTAATAGAGTCAAGTTCAAAGCATGCATTTAGTTCAGGACATGATTTAAAGGAGATACAATCCCATCAATCAATAGACGAAACTGTTGAGTTATTTAATAAATGCTCCAAGTTTATGATATCAATCAATAGATTACCTCAACCAGTGATAGCAAAAGTACAAGGCGTGGCAACTGCGGCTGGATGTCAGTTAGTAGCATCATGTGATCTGGCAGTCGCGTCAACTAATGCTAGATTTGGAGTATCCGGAATTAATGTTGGCTTATTCTGCTCAACTCCTGCAGTTGCTTTATCACGATGTGTTCAACGAAAACAGGCCATGCAGATGCTATTAACAGGCGATCTTATCACCGCAGAGAAAGCTTTGTCATTTGGACTAATTAATGAGGTAGTAGATCCGAGTCAACTTGATATTAAAACAACTGAGCTCGCTGAGAGAATAGCAAAACAATCTAGGTTTGGAATACAACTTGGAAAGCGGTTATTCTATGATCAATTGGAATGTAACAACTTGGAAGATGCATATGCTCTTGGAGTGAAGTGCATGACAACTAATTTACAACATCCTGATGTCACACAAGGAATAGATGATTTTGTCAACAAGAAGAAGTAGTAGTTTACCAGCTAAAAGTAATTAGGACTAAGATTGACAGTAGTCACTTAATCCTACCTGTTGCTGCGCGATCTTCGAGACGATCCTGGCAATCTGCCAAATGTATTTCGGAATAGTCTACTACGGAGGGAGGGAGAGCGTAAGGCGATTCTTGCCGAAGGATATGACACTGGTGTTCTATCATCTGCCACTATCGTGGATGAAGCTGTACTTCTTTGTGGGCTGCCTTGTGATATTGATACCCTCGGTGGAGAAGCTGCCTCCTGACTGTCAATTTCCGACAAAGCCAAAATACTCGAGCCGTCATCACTATCCATTGCCTCTACTTCCTCGTCATCGCTATCTTCTTCTTCAATACTGCGGCATTCTTCAAACAATTCACCCAAATCGTTTCCATGATTGTAATTGTGTATACCTGCAATATTTGTAGCAGCTTCATCCCCATGAGGGTCTACGGGATTTGGACTTTCTGAATATAACTCTGAGAATAGATCATTCTCGGAGTCATGAGTAGTTGTTGATCCAAATGGTGGATTATTGGCAAAGGGGGTATTATTGTTGGTATTTGTAGTCGTGGTGACACCACCACCACCTGTAGACAATCCTCCAAGACCGGTCAATTCACCCAGTCCTTGTCCTCCAGCTCCTGTGACAACAGCATGAATGTGTATATCAATACCAGGCCCTCTACCTGCATTGCCTCCACCCATTCGTATCACCCGTGTTCCATCATTACCGTTAGCACCATTGGCATTATTAACAGCATCAGCTCCGAAACCGCCCATACTTGAAAGATATGAAGCAAATAACGATGAACCAACTGGATCACCATTATCTCTAATACCACGACCTCTTTCACCAGGAACACTCCCACGTGTGGTATTAACCATTCCATTGATATAATCTGTCAAGTTTGGATCAATAATGGGCACTGTACTTTCCTCAATTACATGTCCGTTTTCTTCTAATACTTGTTCAGCCATTGCCACGACCTGTTCTCCTTCTTGAACTACACGATCTATTGATGCCGATAGAGCACTGAATGCCGCAGAAGTTGAGTCTGGGAGAAGACTAGTAGCCATCATATCATCTACCGATGCAGGCATTGGAGCATTATCGGCATCCTCTTCATTATCACCAATACCAAAGTATAAGTGAGATGCTTGTGCGGTCAATCTTTGAATATGATCCTCTACAACCTCATCTTCTTGCACAGCCACTCCCGAGCTATTGATGGCCTCGTTAATGGTCGATGTAGCAGCTTCCGTCGCGGCATCCAAAGCGGCACTAGCTCTAACAATTGATGTTGCCGAGAGTGAATCAGCCAAGGCAGCAACATGAGGAGCAGCATCGGTGAGAGTACGTCCTAATCGGTCAATAAGTGGTGCCAATTGACGTAATTGAGCTGCATCAAATTGATCTCGAGGGTCTAGTAGTCTACTCGTTGAAGGATTCTCTTCTCCATTGCCTTCATCTTCATCATCATTCCCAAGTAAATTGGCGATAGCATCTCGATAACTTCTCTGTGATGTAGAAGGTGGCACCCTCTCCCACTCTACAGTGTTGCGATTACTCAAAGTTTGCCATGGCAGATGTGATGCCGATGAAGATGATGTACTTTCACCCAAATCATTCCTACTACTACTACTTGAAGTAGCATGGCTATTCATTAAGCCTTCACCAATCGACGGAGGCATCCTAGCAGCAGCAGCAGCAACAGAAGTAGAAGAAGTAGCAGCATGAAACAATTCATTCACACTCCCCAAGACACGTCCCAACTCTACTATCATACCACTACGTTCATTTACATCATCCTCTTCACTACGGATAATAGTTGATGGAGTAGCATTAAATGTCGCCTGGGGTGTTGGAGAATGTAATACTCGACTAGATGGATTAGATCCACTACCGGGAACATTATTATTGATATTCCGACCATTAGTGCCCTGTAAATGTCGTGTTCGAGTTCGGAATGGACGGATACGTTCCGAATCACTTCGTATCCATTCATCCCATCTATGTGGCCATCCATTGTAATGTACTAATAGTAATTGTACGTTGGTATTGTCAGATCGAGGACGGTATCCCTCATCTATTAGGTGTGATATACTAGTAATTTCTGATTCATACTCGTCTTCTTCGTCTTCAGTGTCAGGAATAGGTTCTAATAACAATCGTCGTCGTCCTTCCAAATCATTAGCAGATACTACTGCATCAGGTGTTCTTCTCCTTCTTCTACTACTCCTCCTTTGTCTATTTCTACCATTAACAGTATTGTTATTGAACCTATATCCACTTGATAATATATCACTTGGCAAAACAATATCAACAATCGTAGCTTCTAACCATTGATTTACCGTATCTAATACATCTAACCATTGTCCTCGATACCATCGTCTGTATGAATCTAATGGTGGTCTAATAGCCGACGCTCTAATAGCCGATGATGATGATGAAGTTTGTTGTGATGGAGTTGGTATTAAACTACCATCAATTGCACTAACTTCATGTTGTTCCTGATTAGTGTCATCATCAATCAATAAAGCATTACCCAACAAAGTATGCAATGTCAACAATCCCTGTCGTATAGGTTCAACACTACCCAAATTAGTTATTCTTATATCATCTTCTGTTAATCTTGCTAATGATTCTCTTCTTTCTCGTGCTGCCCTTGCGGTGGCAACCCTTGCTGATGCAGCTGCTGCAGAATTGCCAGTAGTGTTTCGTGTGTTTGGAGTTCTATTGTTACGCATGGTACGTCTTGCTGTATTACCTAGTGGTGCTAATCTTGGAAAAGTTTCAGACTGGTTTGTAGTTGCTGTTGCTCGTGTTGTTGGATTTGTGGATGCCAAGCCTGGCAAAGGAACAAGCCCTCCACTACCATTACTGTTGGCAGCTGGTCTCATTATACGAACATTACTTGCGCCCACTCCTGTTTCAGTAACATTCTCCTCTACATCTAACACACCCATTCGAACTGCTTGATTAATCACTGATCCTAACCCTGTTGTATTACCATTGACACTGTTTGGCTGCTGCTGATTATTTGAGGTAGTAGCAGTACTGCCCTGGGTATTAGTATTGTTATTAGCACCAACACCCAATAAGGCAGCCAATAACGACATACCAGCCTCACCTGTCAATGAAGTAGTTGAACTATCACCATTGTTTGTGGTAGCACCATTTTGTAGAGCAGTTATATTTGATAACATTGTTTCAACATCTGAATTACTATTTGAATTTGCAGTGTTGTTGTGAGTTGGTATGGTATTGAGCATGCTGTTTAAGCTGACTTCAGTACCAACCTCGGATGATACACGTGTACTATTTGCAGTAGTGGAGTTAGAGGGGACATTACGGACAGTAGGACGGGGTACCAAATGGATAGTTTGTTGATCACATAATCCATTCACATCTCGTACTCTTAGTGTAGAGTTGCTATTACTTTGTGATGTTGCTGTTGTATAGGTTGGAAATTGATCATTTAGTGCATCACCCAAATTTGCCTCTATATCATTCTGATCATTGTTAGCAGTACCATGCGTAGTAGACTGAACAGCAGACTGAACAGCAGCAGTACCATTGTCTGATGTACTACTATTCTTTTGACAATAATTAATAATCCTACCTCTATATATCAATCGTTGTTGATTAGCTTTTAACCCAGTTACTAATTCAATTTGATTGTGCAGTGTATACATTGGATCATCTGGATTTACCTTTATTGTAAAGTTGGATGTGGATGTATCATTTGATGTTATTGGAGATTGGTTTGTGGTAGTAGATGATGTGCATGGTGAAGAGTCTGCTCCTTCCGACTTTGAACGATGGCGTAGATTGTTATTATTGTGGGTAGTATTACCTACTGTCTTTATTGCTATTGACCACGCCGTCATATTATAGATATCTCTTCTGATTCTTATATTCTTCTGCTTTGGCTTCAACTTCAGAAATTATTATGAGACTATATATTTCGTGACGGCTCCGTGTCACTTTTGTGCGTCACGTGAAATATATGATCCATTTGCAATATCGTAGGTAGATACGGCGTAGTAGAAATCATAAAGAGTGTAAATAGCGCGGAATTATTATCATTTATATCACATAGAAATATCTTCTATAATGTAGGGCGCCGATAGGCTATCATTTGATAACTAAACAACACCGACTTATCATTGCAAAAACACACAAAAGTGATTAATTATCACACTTCAATAATTTGTCTGTATTGTAGTATTAGTAACGGGTACTAATTGGACTGAATTTAGAGAATGAGATGAGATCGTTTTGGATTGTATTACGAGGTTTGTGGAGTAGAGGAGGTCCTGAAAGATTTTAAGTTACATATTGTTTGAGGATAGTTATGAAAAGTTTTGACAGAAATTACTTATGAAAGAAGTGTGTCCGTACTGAACAATCACAGAGATGATGTATGTTGTTCACATACTAGAGGAGAGTGATGTTAATGCAATGTAGGGTAATATAGTATTCCCGGATAGGCGGTGGTAGTTTTAGAGGGGGGGTTGCAAAAGTTCATACATCATATCAAGGTGCACAACCAGAAAACGAGAAGCCCGATGCGAGGTATGTTTTAATATCATCCATTAAGTGATATAAATGTATTGTTATGATGAGTTAATATCATTCGGAATGTGATGGTTATAATTGGTACCACTTGGGAGATGACGCGGTCTATTTGTGCCTATGTTATACGAGAACAAGAACGCCAACACACCAAAGAATTTCTAAGAATGCAAGACTCATACATTGTATGCTGCAATCGGAGAGGAAAGACAAGAAGCCTAATGAGAACTCATATTGTGCTCATAAAAAACAAAAGCGTAGAATACAACAACACAATCAATTGAAACAGTCAATATAAAAAGCAAGAAGTCAACCAACAAAACAATAGAAGACATAAACAACACAAAATACAACAATACTATGTCGGCAACAACCACTGCAATAATATCAAAAGTCAAGCCTTCTGTCCAAACATCAAAGATAATACTAAATGGATTATCACATGCCATTAAACCACATCATGCTGCAATACTACAGGCAGCGTCTATAGCTCAAGATTCCTTTGCAACACAATCACAAGAAGATGCCGATCGTATCTTCACCGAGGTAGCCAAGGCGGCCAACAAATCACGAGTTCCATTAGCTTCATTGGCATTTGATGAAACTAAAATGGGATGCTTCGAAGATAAAGTTCTAAAGAATGGTTTATCCTGTGAGCTGATCAGTGATAGATACAAGGATAGTAAGACGTGTGGGTTAGTCAGCAGCGATGATGTCCACGGCATACGAACCTATGCTAGCCCAGTAGGCCCTGTATGTGCAATTACACCTGGAAAGTCGGAAGAAGAAGAAGTGGAAATGCCCCAATCTTAGTAGACGATACAGCCAATATTGAAAACGCCTGTGGATCAATCATCTTGGGCAAGACATTTGATAATGGCATGATATGTGCTTCAGAGCAGAGTGTAGTTGCTCTTACTTCCGTATACGACGAGCTCAAGAGCCGCATGGTAAAACGAGGTGTATACTTTCTTGAAGGAGAAGAAAGGGAAAAGCTTGCTGCCTTCATTGAGGTAGACGGTCGAATTAACCCGGCAATTGTTGGACAAACACCTAAAGAGATTGCTCATCGTGCAAACTTAAGTCCTATCCCGGAGAACACTGTTGTTCTTGCCACTGAAGAGACGGTTATCGGAAATGATAATCCATTATCAAAAGAAAAGTTGAGCCCAGTACTTGCCCTTTATCGGGCAAGCGACTTTGAAGATGGAGTGCAACTCTGCCGAAAGTTGGCACTAACGGGAGGAATAGGGCACACCGCAGGCCTTTACACATCAGACCTAAACACACAAGAGGCAAAGAGGAGAGAAGAAGCATTTCTCAAGGAGGTACCCGTCCATCGGATCCTAGTTAATGCACCGACATCCATTGCAGCAATTGGAGGAGCAATGAACTTTCACGTCGATCCATCTTTTACGTTGGGAGTGGGTACAAATGCGGGCTCATCAATCTCAAGCAATGTAGGCCCCAAACATTTGATCAACTTGACAACAGTTGCCGAACGTCAGCAACACATTGAGTGGCTAAAGATACCTCGAGAGCTGTACTTTAATAGAGGATGCCTGGAAGAAGTACTCCAAGGAAGTTCGTTAAATGGATTGAACCGAGCTCTCGTCGTGACGGACAAGGGCATAGTTAGAAGTGGTATCCTGGAACGGGTATTGAAGTGTCTAAAAGATAGTAGAATGGAGGTAGAAGTATTCTCCGACGTCCATCCTGATCCAGACATGGAGTGTATCCGAAATGGAGTTGAGGTTTGCAAGTCATTTCAACCTGATGTTATGATATGCCTAGGCGGTGGCAGTCCAATGGACGCTGGCAAGTTTATCCGAGCTCATTACGAACACCCAACATTAACATTAGAAGATGCTTCGACTAGATTCATTGAGATTCGAAAGAGGACATGTCCTTTCCCCAAGGCTGGGTCGAAGATTAAGTCGTTGATTGCAATCCCAACTACGAGTGGCACGGGTTCAGAAGTATCTCCATTCACAGTTGTTACTGCAGATGATGGGCACAAGTATCCAATTGCAAGTTATCGACTAACCCCGGATATTGCCATTGTGGATAGTACCTTGTGTGATAGCTTACCAAAATCTTTGGTAGCATACCCTGGCCTTGATTCGATCACCCATGCGATTGAAAGCTTTGTATCGGTAGCCCAGAATGATTTCACCAAACCACAATCACTTGAAGCTCTACATCTACTCTTCAAATACTTACCAGAGAGTTATATGATCGGATCGCCAAGAGCAAGGGGTGCGTGTCATCGAGCTAGTTCCCTCGCAGGTATATCATTCAGCAATAGTTTCCTGGGTATTTGTCACAGTCTTAGTCACCAAGTGGGCGGAAAGTTTCATGTGCCTCATGGATTGGCTTGTGCCATACTTTTACCTCATGTTATTGAGTATAATGCCTGTGAATCTCCAACAAAAATGGGTATATATCCCTCGTATCATTATCCACAAGCAGCAAGTCGGTATTCAGAGATTGCAAAGCATCTCGGAGCACCTACTCACGACGCTGACGGTCTAAACAAGAGGATTAAGGAGTTAATGGTTAAGCTTGAAACACCATTGTCCTTTCAAGAGGCTGGTGTCGATGAGGTGGAGTTTATAAATAAGTTGGACTTACTCTCCAAGGATGCTTTTGATGATCAGTGTACAGCTGCAAATCCACGGTTTCCTCTTGTTAGCGAGTTGAAAGACATTCTTCTAAAAGCTTACTACGGTGGAGAGGAAAGAAAAGGGTCAGCAACAAAAGAGGAATGAATATGTATAGAGTAGAAGATTAAAAGTAGAATAGATTAGCATGTAACTTGGTAGAGTGCCATAATGATCTAAATTAAAGTATAAAATCATTCTATGCACTCTCTATTCAATTCCGGTATAATGTTCACGAAGCATAGAGATGGAGGTTTTGCTTCAGATAGAAGTAGATCCAATCCACTTCATCAGCTCAGACCTCACAATCCTTAGAGACTCCGTATATACCTCTAGTTTGTTGCAATCATACCTCATCTTCACTCACTTCTCAGTTTCTTCGATGCTGGCACTTCTTCTACGGCTGCTGGTGGCACAACCGCATGAGCCCTAGTACCAACATTCTCACATAATGATGGCATCCTCTGCAACAACTCAAACATTAATTGCAATCCATCATTATCACGTAGAATCCAGGCCATAATATTGGGAAGTCGTTCAGTCCTCTCCATGTTATCTGTTGATTCTAAAATCGTCTCCATCAACGACTTGTATCCACGGTACCTCCTGTTATCAGTAACCACATCTTGATTCAAATAATGAGCTTCCATAATTTTCTTTCTTGCCAATAGGGACTTGTCTTGTTCACGACGATTCATTAGCAAGTAAGTGGGTAGATTCTTGCCCATTAGTGGACATGTCATCATATCTCTTGCCAACCTGCTCTCGTCGTGTGGATAACATATCGTTTCAAGCATATGGTTTGAGTTGAAAGTCTCAATGATTGATCTCTTGTTGTAAACAATCCGAGTTAACTGATTCATCCAAGGATTCCAACCAACTCGAGGAGTGTTAATACCACGAGCAGTAGTTGGTAATCTCAAACATAAGTTCCTCAATGTCTTATTTCTCCAACAACTCGACCCTAATTCACGAAAAGTTCCACCGTCAAGTACGTTCTGTCCCATGTAAAGACTCTCCAACTGACAAGTTGGACTTCTGAGATATAAGGTTGGAATTGACCTCCTGGAAGATGCGCATTATCGCAATTTATGATGACGAAAGAGAGGAGATTATAACATATATTAGTACATATGATATGTAAGGACAATCAATAAAGACAAACTAAGGTCAAATAAAAGAGCCAAGTCGTCGAGAATTTTATACAACAGACGAATTCATATCATAAAACAATACTAACGCGGACTTTCCAGCCATCACGAGTGACATGACGAAGGTTCTCCAAGCGTAGTGTCTTTAATGTAGAGTTGTTGGACAATACCGTGGCAAAATTTTGGATCGCTTCATTGTTGAAGTTGCTATTATCACTCAGATCTAATTCGGTAAGTGTCGTGTTATTGCGTAGCGCCACATTGAATGACTCCCAACCAGTTGTGGTGATGGCCTCTCCAAATTTAAGCTTCAATGTCTTGAGAGTTGTATTGTTTTTAAGTACCTCTCCAATCCTCATCAACTCTTTCTCACATGATCGATCGGAGTCTATAAGAGATAGATCCTCAATAGAAGAGTTACGACATGCCCATGCAACTTGAATTCCATTAGTACTATGGAATTGAATGTGTAGTTTCTTCAATGTTGTATTGTTTTCCAAAGAGATACTCAAAATGTTCGAAGCATCAATAAAGAAATCCCCAGTTACAATCTTCAACTCGTGTAACTTTGACTCTGGATTCTTAAGTAGTTTGCCTAATGCGGTATATCCCTCTCCGATGTGTGAAGAGAGAATTTCAAGTTTACGGAGATTTGTTAGAGAATCCAAAGTAGAGTTTGTGTGTGCTGATGGGATCTCCACGCCACTTAATGTTAACTGTGTGATTGATGTACAAGAGGTCAAACCTCTCATGAACTTTTGTGACATTTCAATATCATCCCAAATCTCTTGCATCTTAGTACCGTTGATCTCCAATTGATTTAAATGTGTATGATTACCAATATCAGTACCCAATGTTGCCCAATCTGTAGAGGTATTGTCGAGACCATTCTCAACCATTTCGATTGTTAAATTGACAAGGTTGGGATCATTATTCTTAATTTGTAGAATCGTATTCTCGGATAATACTGGCTCGGGTTCAGGTTCCTCTTCATCGCTATCGCTGATGTGGTATGTATTTTAGAGAAGTAGAGAACACGAGATGTGAGCATGATGTTGTGAACAAAAAGCAACATACACAACGCTTCGAAAAAACTCACCTATTGAACTCTGCTTCGGATGAAGAGACACTGCTATCATCAGAGTCGTCAGCGAAAGGATCGTGCTGATCGTGTTGGTTTTGTGGAGGTAATGGAGAGTTCATATTTTGATTTTTTATGTGTGATGTGATGTGTTGTGTTCTTCTACGTATTACTTCGCCAACGACAATAACAATGCTGCTATCAGCTAATACTAAAACTAATACGTCTTATCGTGGATAGGATGAGAGGGGAGACGGCAGAGGCTCGAGATGTTTGGTGAAGAGTTGATTTGTGACTATGTACAAATGTATGATCTCTTGATTTTTTGTGCGCACAGCACACTCAATCTCTACCATAAAACTAGCTTTTTATTGTGCAGACACAGCAAGCGTACAGCAATCAGCTTATGTACAGCTAATATATCCAAATTTGACATTAGTGTTCTCATTTTCTGGGATTGCTATCCCACATTGGTATCCCCGTTGCAAGAATAAAAGTGACCACATATTAATGTTTGGGAAGAGACGCCAGGTACAAATTGTTACATGGCAGAAGTTGCCTATTGAGAGAATGTGTGGCGCAACAGCTGCAAGCCTATGGTGTTCTATCTTCTTCGTGTGGTTTTGGGCGCCACGAGGCTCCAAAGAGTGGTCTAAGAATCTAGCAAACAGCTTGGTGTTGGTCGTGTGACAGTAATGTGAGGATACCGGTGAAAATTCTCCTCCATTCTCCTCATCCTCCTGCCTGTGTGCGGTGCCTCCTGAGGAGATACGATACGATTAAGATAGAGAGGTAAAAGATAATATACTTGATTTTGTTTTGATGGTCATGGAACAATTCTGAGGTGTCTTCATTCGAGCTTTGGCCTTCTCCCTATCCCGTGCTTTCTTTACCTTCTGTATCTCTTCAGGTGATTTGCCATCATAGGAGCTTGCATACTTACTGCGACGAGACTTCTTGCTTATACCCCCTCCAATCATCAATGCATCACCTATACCATAGAATGAGAGAAAAGGGGCAAAGAGATCAATACACTAACTAAGCAACAAAGATACTACAACGAATAGGTGGACTCACCTATATCACGATAGTTGGAACATTCAGTGTCATTGCATCTCTTGTTACTGCAATGTGAATGTTGTGCAAAAGCACCTGGTATGGATAGATCAACATTTGTAGATTTAGGAGTTGTTTGTACATCTTGGGTGGGATGATCAGAGGATACTCGTTGATCATTATCGGAGCTAAGTGCTTGTACATCTTGGGTGTGGGAGGCACTCTTCTCCTCTGCTGCCATTTCTTCAGAAGTGGAGTTACCACCATTGATTGGCATCCTTATCATATCGGTGTTGGTAGGATAGTATATTTTTGACGATACTTCAATAACTTCTTGTTTGATAAATGCTATCATATGGCGGAGATATACGATGTAACAGATAAATGTAGTTGCAAATGCAAGTGCCGAGGCGTACCGAAGTAGTATGACACTCGTCATGGTGCTGCCTACTACGTATGTGATACCATATGCCAAGCATCTAATATATAGCAATGCAAATCGAATGATTGGATAAATGAATCTGAGAACTTGTAACCATGGCTGAGGTCGATAATATACTTGTAGAGTATATACTGCTTCGTCGTACCAGTGGCTGTTGCTGTTGTTGTTGTAGCGGCGGCGGC
>Ga0075439_13026_pt1 | contig 18642 bp, 15 predicted proteins | sample MintriSingleCell_FD_74264 | JGI IMG/M metagenome (GOLD analysis project Ga0075439, IMG submission 74264) | Marine eukaryotic communities from Monterey Bay, USA to study complex ecological interactions - Minidiscus trioculatus JGI Plate_4_G5... | ecosystem: Environmental > Aquatic > Marine >... | reverse complement strand
TGTTGCAATCACTTCTCTTTCATCTTCATAAACTATGAAACGCGCATCTTCCAGATTTAAATAAAATTCTAATGTCCAATGATGGTATATCGATACCGGCACCACTATTTGTTACATGGTATCAATGTATAGTAACTGTGATTATATGTTGGATTGCAGGCTTGTGTGGGCAACGAGCTCGAGGTAATGTGGCCAGTGCAACTCAATATTCGGCTGTTAGTGTTAATGAGAATGGAACTAGTCAACCTGCAAATCCACCAAAACCTAGTTTCTTTACTCAATTTCCAAAGACGGAGTATTTACTTTCACAAGCTCGACAGATATTTCCATTGAGTTTGGTGTTTGTTGGAATGATTACATTTAACAATCTATGTTTGAAACTCGTGCAGGTATCATTCTACAATGTTGCGAGGAGTTTAACAATAGTATTCAATGTCTTCTTATCTAGAGTATTCCTTGGTATACCAACATCCTTCAAAACGGTTCTTTGTTTAATGGTAGTCATATGTGGATTTGTAATCGGCAGCCACGGGGAACTCAATTTTAGTATCTATGGTACTCTTGCTGGTGTTATGTCATCTCTATTTGTATCATTAAACTCCATATTTACAAAGAAAGTACTACCGGTTGTGGATGATAATCATTGGAAGCTGACGTTCTATAACAATGTGAATGCATGCTTCCTTTTTATACCACTTATACTTTACTTCGAAGCTGACGAGATTAAGAAAAGTACATCACAATTAACATCAGCACAATTCTGGAGCGCCATGTCACTTGCAGGCTTCTTTGGCTTCAGTATAGGTATAGTTACAGTGCTACAAATAAAAGCTACATCCCCGTTAACACACAATATAAGTGGCACCGCGAAGGCTGCAGTTCAATCATTAATGGCCTTCTATTTGTGGGGCAACGATCCGACAGTTTTTGGGGTATTAGGTATATTTACAGTCCTCGGTGGAAGTCTATTGTACACATTTGTAAAGATGAATGAAAATGCACAGAATATACAACAAAATATAGAACCAAAGCAGGTGGTAGAAATGCCTTCGAGAGTATGACATGAGAAAGGGGATATTGAAGATAATGAAGTTAGTATCCCCGGCAAGATTGATCTGACCGTGTCACCGCGCCTTAGAAGAAGCTCCTCCAAGAGATCATCTGACAACTCTATCTCTGATGGAATGATTTCTGACAGCGAAAAAGATATATGACAACAATTTTGTTTATTGTTTGATATTCAGATGTACTTATAAATCTTACTTAATGAGGCGGCAAAATTAATTAACTCTTTCTGCCTTTGATACGTTGAAGCTGTTTAAAGCTCTTTCCTACCTCTCCAACAATCCCCTCAGTGGCTTTCGAGCTAGCTGTGCTGGCATCATTGAGAGCTCTTGAGATGTGTCTCTCTTCTAAGCCTCCCTCGATACCCATTCTTATCAGTTGTAGCCCCAGAGATGGAGAAAGGGCAAACTGGTTTGATATTTGGGCTGCAGCAGTGTCTTGATTGCCCATGAACATCATGTTGGGAAGGTATTCCTCCAAACCATATCGCAAATCATCGGCTAGATATGTCAGGAGTGATGGGTCTGCATTGATTAAGTCAGTTGAGTTCTTACCCGTTGGATAAGAATGCAGAAAGTTCACTGCCTCAACAACTTGCTTTGTTGGTAGCCTTAGCAATTGTGGAGCTGAACGCAATATCTTCTCAGTCTCCATTATGCCAATATCGATGAGATGTTGCTCTGTGGCCTGCCATATATGCCCATCTATCCAGTTATCAGTCTCCTGTTCACAATGAATTTCATTCGAGTCCGTGATATCATCCATGTTAGCTCCATCTGCAAGTGACAGTGTATCTAGGTTTCGCACAGCAGATAAATTCAAGACAGGCTTTTTCTCCGTTGCTACTTTTTCTTCCCATGACAGAGGACGACGCGCTCTTTCCAGAAGATCGTCAGTGAATAGACTAGGCACCGTGTCTGTCTCGCTATTTGCACGCAGCGAATGGGTATATGAATTGTGGATATTTCTATGTTGCACAAATGCATCGTTTGTCTTTGTATATGATGATAATAAGACCAATCCAAGTAGTGATATAGGTGACATTCTAGTCCTTGGCTTTGATTTCTCCTTCACTTTCTGAACTCTTTTCTCACTTGGTCCAAGGAATTGTGCAAACATTGCCCAAACTGTGGCCAAATATGAGAGACAAAACAAACCACAGCCAACAAAACTCCAAAGGACAGGATATAAATCAGGTAGATGTGATGGTGGAGCAACATTCATCTCTAATACATGCAGTAAGATCATTACAATCCACGCAAGTGTAGGACAATATCTTGTGATATATCTCTTGGAAAATATATCTAATCTGTCATAAGATACTGATACCTTCATCATACAATTGATGCATAAAAAGATACCCAAGCAGCAAATGTATGCATCGGTCAGTCTATCAATGACTAGCAAAGGCCATAGGCTCCATGTTGCAGCTATGGAGAAAAACTGTACAAAGTTTGGTGCATCCAACATCAGTAGTGAAATCGAAGTAAGCGGTATGAGTATTCCCTTTTCATGGACTTGGAAGCTTGCCAAGAAAAATGCCAGTGATGTAGATGCTGTGCCCCAAAGTAATAATCTAATATCACTGTCATCATTTGGTTGCGTCAGTAGCGGTTTCAATTTATCTCCTCTGCCAACCTTGAATAGCATCCAACATGGAGGTAGAATCAATACCAAAGTAAGCGCTAACGCTGCCAATGGTAACAAGTTTTCTGGTATTCGACTTCTTATTGAAAATGGTTTGATTGATAGTGCACACCAAATGTTGGCAACCTTTCCCTCGAATAGACCGCGTTGAAAAGGAAAGACTCTTTTTATGATTTGCAATACTCCATCGTTTGAAGTTGCATCACTTGGTGGGTATATTACAAATGGAAACCAAAGCACAGCAAATGTTAGAATCACTGTGACTCCCAATGCAATAAAGTTGGCAATGATGTGCGTATACCGATTTGCATGTCGAAAGCATCTTCCAAGTAAATAAGCAAATACCGCAGGTGCATGATATAACTCCATCTGTTTAAAGTTGAGTGCCAAACTGAACAGTATACTTCCCACAATTGGACCAAATTCATTAGTACTTGATGATATGAAATGAAACGACCATAGAGCTAATCCGAGTGATAGTGTATTGTATTGGAAGTGACCGTGATCAATTAGTATGAGTGCTGGTTGTGATAATGCCGTCAATAATAGCCACAGGCGAGGACGTAAGTAAGTAGGAATGGTATCATCTATGTTTGTGTCTGGAATGGATTCTTTTTGTTTTGTCAACCTTCCAACTATAACCCAAACTGCACTGATATAAATCAACAAATCTGATATTACTACTGTAAATCTCATGTACAATTTACCTCTCGAATCCTCAAATCCCCATCTACTTGACTGCAGTGCAACCAAATCCTTTAACACTCCTAAACCTTTACTATACCTTCTAACTTTGAAATCAGAAGTACCTTGCTCTTCTATGCAAGTTTCATCATCAAGTTGACACACTTCATGTATTATAACTTCCTTTTCCTCTTCAATAAACTTGTCATCATGAAATGACCCAACATGATGTGCAACAAATCCAAACACCCAACTAACATATGCAGTTAATGGCGGATAATCTAATCCCCAATATTGCAAATCATGATAATACCATTGATTTATTGGTAGGTGATATGTTAGTTCCATCCAATGCCTTTGTGCTTCATAATCTCCACCATACTTTACTTTGTTTGTGTTGGAGTTGGCAGGCGTATTATTTGGTCCTTGATAATCGTCTTGACCGGAGTGCGGATGTATACCAACTAATATACGAAGGAGGAGAGCGAATGATATAATTGCAATGTTGAGATAGCAGCGTGTCATGATTGTATCATTATAAAGCTGTGGTTGTTGGGACTGGCATGGCATTGTAGATATAGAGGAGATAACAACTAGATACCGTTCGTTCGCTAAAATTTAAAGAATGTCTCATATTTTACCTCTTCGAAATAGCTGAATGTTTATCACACTATCCTCTCTCCGCTTTAAGTAATTGTATGGATAAACATAGCTGCGTAATGAAGTCAGACCCTCTTCAATTCGTCGTGATATGGCTGCCCTCAATACAGATGTCTCTAAGACATAGGTATCCACCCCTTCATGTACTTCATCATCTTCTTGCACCACATTGTTTCGTATACTCCCAAGTATTGATTCAGCTTCTTTAGTATATCTCTGCCATCTTTCCTCTTCTTCTAACTTTCTCTCATACTCTAACTTTCCAGCGGCAGTAGCGACGGCGTGAACCGCACCAATGGCTTCGTCTTCTATTCTATCAATCGTTAATTCCATATGTTCAATGTAGTTTATACGTTCTAACTCATGCGCTTGTGCTTTGACTAAAGCAAACTGATTGGATGCATGAGCAACCGCTTCGACTGCATTGATGGATTCTTGTCTCTGTGTTTCAATATCTTCTTTACATGATGTCAACGATGATTGTAGTGATCTATCAACTTTGATAAATCAAGTATGATCGAATGCTGTTCTTCATATGATTTTTGTAACTTGTTTGCATAATTGAGAATTGGAGCAAGGTATATATTTGCTAGCTCATTGTGATTGTGTTGCAAAAGATTGTATTGCATTGACATATGTTTTGTATGTGTGTTGATTTCATCATAATCTTTCTTCAATTCATTATTAATCTCAGTGAGTGCTTTCATTTGAGTATTATGACGTTTATTGGTTTGTGCCAATTGTATTTGTGTAGTTTGAGATGATATTGCATCTTTTTCCAGTATGATAAAATTATGGTTTGATTGTTGCAAATATGGCAGCGGATAAGACAGTCAATAGCATGGTGCCAAATATAATTAAGGTGAGTATCATGTATTGTAACTTTCTCTTCTCTTTAACATATGCAATATAATAATTTGATGTTTGTTTGTCATCACTCATTGTAGCTAATGAATCTTTGATGTTTATATTGTGTGATGTGTTTATTTCATTGCAATTTGATACATCAGATCTTGTGGTATCTGACGATTCATCAACACTTGAAGCTTCCTCTTCTTCCGTCGTTGAATGTATGGCATTATTACTTTCCTTTTGCTCTGTTGCATCATGTGTTGAACATCTCATTCTCTGCAATATGGATGATGCTTTTCTATTAACACTAAAAGTCGATGACGATGATGATGCTGGGATACTCTTTGATGTAGATTGTCGTCGAGATATCATATCAGCATTCAACGATGTACCGCCGCTTCTTCTATTCTCGGCACCATTACTATGTACCATTTGTCTACTACTATTGACTTTTGCAACATTCTCCCTAGGCTTTCGTCGACAAGGCCGCTTTGCAACAACTACATCTTGTGAAGTATCTTCATTATTTATTATTCCACTCGACTCATCATTTGTTTTTGATTCGACTTTGCGCTTTCGTTTTTGCTGTCTAGGCTTTGGGGGTTGACGACTAGTAGCCATTCTAAGGCAGAGGTAGTGAGGTATAATAATAGGCTAACTATGGCGAGCAGTGCGTTATTGAGTGAATGCCATTTTATTAAAAAAAAAATGCAAGAAACGCAATGTGAATTGTGACATATTTGTGACTTACAGCAAAGTGTCTCTTCTTGAAGTGAAGTTCATTTTGATATACAAAGGTATATATTATTACAATATTTGCTATACCTAAGGGTTCTGAAAGCATTTTTATTCACCACCTCAGTACGACAGCTGGGCTAGGTATCCTAAAACCACGTGAGTTGGCCTTTTTTAGACCAATCACACTTATTATGATGTGGTATAGCATACGTTTGACTGAGCGTGGTGAAGAAGAATGGGATTAATAGGTCACTGGTTAATATATTACATTATTCTTTGTTAAACTCATTAATTAATTGCAATAAACATTAGAAGGTGGAAGATACTTTTGCAATGAATACTAATGAGATAATAGACTCATTAATCAATTCAGTTCCAATAAATACCCTGCCAACAACAAGTGTCAACAATAATAATAGAAAGAGGCATCACTCTGATATGGCCAACATGTCAGAACAACCAAATAGAACAACACCAACGAGACAATTATCGTCATCGATAAATCTCCCCATAACATCTGCCGCACACATATCGAATCAGATTATGAGTAAGGCACCATCCACTCACACATTGTCGACACAATCACTAGCCTCACAGGCTATACAAACAACCGACGATGGGACATTACTAACAATGGAAAGACGGATGGATAATAAGTTAGAGATATCATCACCTCAGGAGTACTTCTCGAGTATGTTAAAGTCTCGTGGGTATCCTGGGACGACATTCTGTAGTTTAAAGTGTGGATATCATAATAGTCCTACGGTAAGTTATTGGTACCATTGTTACTGAGTAGTGCCCTTGATTTGCAATTGCAATCCATATATTTAACATCTTCACGTATATCCCCTAACACTTTCACCTTTTCTCCCCCTCTCAACTTTATAGCAACTCCAAACTAAAAGTTATGGCGTTTCACTAACCAAGGCAATACGCTCCTCTGACGTGTCAACCGCCACTGCCCTTATAACATCAGGTCTACATCCCAATGCATGTAATCAATTCGGTGAATCGATTGTACACGCGGCATGTAGAAGAGGTGACTACATGATGCTACGTGCATTAATAGAATGTCAATCATCTGTACAGGTTACAGATGATTTTGGCAGAACTCCCTTACACGATGCTTGTTGGACAAGTGAACCTAACTTTGATTCGATACGTTTGTTGTTAGATCAAGATCCATGGCTACTGTGTATTATGGATTGTAGAGGTAGTACACCACTCGGATATGTCCGGAAGGCGCACTGGGCGGTATGGATTGGATTTCTGGGTGCCATTGCTGATAGATATTGGCCTACCATAGCATCATCGTCATCATCAATGAATGATTCAAGCCAAGAGGAAGGCAGTCTGCTGAAGGAACCTCCATTGGCATTCGTTGAACCGAATTCAAATCCATTGCCTGATCCGAAGAAAGAAAATGTTACTATTGACGTTATAGAACTTCTTGCCAATGGCAAACTATCACCTCAAGATTTAGAGAACCAGATGAGCAACACTGGTGCCACCAAGACATTAGAGACCACCAAGAGTATAGAAGAAAGAAGGGATAATACTTCTCCTATCATTTCAAGGATAACTTTTGATCCTTGTAGACCGCATGGCTCTAATGCTACGACTATGATGAAGATATCGTCGTAGACAAGGTGATGACATTTACTTTCTTTTATATGCACATAGTCTTAAAATAAAGAGAAAGATAGATCGTCGACACAATCCCTCTCCTGCATCTTCTCTCTTATCAAGTATGACCGCAAGGAGACTACATGATATGTATAAGGTGATAAAGGTAAGAATATTAAAATATTTCAAGATGACGGCTTTATGGGTTATATACACATTATGATTATCTCATCTTGTGTCTCCCTGCCCTTACTCCTACCAAAATATAGGACGCTCATCTTCACTGATGCTTGTTAGTAATATGAATGCCTCCAAGACATACACATCTACCCAAGTTCATGCACTACAGTCATCACACTCATCTATCGTTCACTCACACACTAATCTCAGCCATGACGGATTCGGCCATTGCCTGAACACCTTCAATGTCAGCAAGAAGTTCCTTGTATTCATCTTTGTAACGAAGTAGCTTCGAGTAGGCATGAGTAACTTCGACATTCAGACCAAGCAAATCATTCTGACCTTTCTCGTAAATGTCAGTACCATCTTGAATATCCTTGACAAACTGTGAGAGAAGCTCATCAAAAGTTTCATCCGTGTGGAATGCCGAGTTATTGTTGGGATGGTATGACGAGGCTGTTGCACTATTGGTTGCCATGGTTGAACCAGATGTCTGGTTCACATTGCTAACCTTGGGCGTTTCGGATTGAGCAGGGGCAGTCATTAATGCCTCGGGTGGACTAGTGATTGTCTGAGATCTAGGCCTCCTCTGTTGTTGAGGAGGAAGAGCCTCTTCGACACGTGATTCCATTGTCTTTTTGAGAGGCTGAGCAGTAGTGGAAGCTGGAGTAGGAACAAAGGCTTGATCCTTGTGAGGACTCAAATCATCACCACTGCTAGTTTCAGAACCGCTACTAGTATCAGATTGACGACCAAAGGGTGTGGCGGCTGCCGCGGCTTGGTTGTTGTTTGCAACTCCACGAGAGTCGGGAGTAATGGCAGTCGAGCCTGCGGCAGCAGCCGCACGAGCTAACGATGTGCCAGTCTTCTGGTTACTACTCAACATCATGTTGTTGCTGTTGTTGGTAGCAGTAGGACGAGACTTGGGCAATGCAAACGTGACCTTCTCGGTGACAATATCACAAGAGTTACTCGTGGTCATGGTATTCCTATTTATCATGAATGGAGGTTGTTTCTTCTGACGATTGAGAACAGGCTTTTGAAGAGTAGCACTGGTCATTCCACCCTTAGCTGACGATAATGATGGAAGTTGGAATGTACGATTGTTATTGTTGTTGCTCTGCTGACTTCCAGGCTGTTGACGAACGTTATTGATAGTGTTGCTCAACCTAGCAACAACATTAGCTTGCTGAGAAAAGTCTGGATTGTTTGCCACGGCAGCTGAAATTCCAGGAATCACAATACTATTATCATCTTCATCGTTGCCCTTAAAAGTATTTGCTTGTTGGATAATATTCTGATTAGGACGAGACGTCATGCCCTTGGGAGAGAGTGACGATGCTACATCTCCTCCTTGATTCACGACATTGGTACCAGAAGGACGAGGTGAGAGTGATACTCGTGGAGCACCCGATGAGCCTTGATTCATAGCATTGCCACCAGAAGTATTCGTAGGGATAGCCTGAACAGCAGTCTGTGCAGGAGGTTGGACGTTCATCACATTATTGCCACCGAGTTTGGGCGATGGCTGTTGTTGAACATCAGCGTCTTTGACAGAGTCTTTGTCGGGAGAGGTTGCCTTTGCCATGGTACCAACATTCTCCTCATTCTGCTTCTCCACAACTTGATTGTTTGTGGCAACATTGGCAAAGTAGGGACTAGTCTTTGATGACTCCTTCTCGCCAACAGTAGCTTCGTTTGCCTTGGCCTCGTGAAAGATATCACCATCAAATGTAGTGGCTGTTGCCTCTGTCAAGTCATCTTCCACATCATCACCACTTGTACGGATTGACGTGGGGACTGCTGCTTCCTTATTTTCAACCCCCTCAACATTCATCACATCATCATCGCCATTACTCTTCCCAACGGCATTATCAGTATTCTTTGACATGAGATCGATATCAAAGCGACTCAAGTCTGACGATGAATTGTTATTCTCCACAACAGACGACTTGTTCATTACAACGGCAGCAGTGTTGTTTGCAGGGTTACGAATGGGAGAAAACTTATCAGTATTACTCATTAGAGTGGCAGTTTCAGTAGCCGCATTGGCAAGAACGGCAAGTGCACTTGGTTGCTGAGCAGCAGTAGTAGTAGAAGAAGGCTTGGCAGCTGCTGCTGTCGTTGTATTAACAATACGTTTCTTGGCAAATCGACCAACCCCTCCTCCTCCTACGCTTACGTTTGATTTGGGTGGTTGTTCGTGAACAGAGGCAATGGTGGGTTGCTTTTCAGCAACAACTGTTTGCTCTACATTCTTTTCATTGCCTACGTGTTCGTGGTTGATAAGAGAGGTAGTATTTAATAATAATTAACACACACCAAACAACAACTACAAGAAGTGTACACACCAACAACAGTACGCACAATCAACAATAACTCACCATTACTCTTCATACCCTCCACGATCGGCTGCTGATCATCTCCTTTTCCTTCCGCACCGTTATTATTATTATTATCATCATCAGTAGTATTAAATCCTCCAAAGTCTTGAAATGCTGCTTCCGCCGCTACCATTGGATCAAATGATTGTGAAAATCCTTGTCCAAATTCAGTTGCTGAATTATCTAATCCAAAATTATCCACACCATTATTATCATCCATCATTATCATACCATTATCATCATTATCATTTACGCCACCAAACATCATATTATTAATTGCCGAGAAGCCGTGTGATCCAGATGTTGCTGGACGATCCGCTTCATTAATACTATTGAATGAATTAAATGCCGTTGATGGACGGTCTACTTCCATATTATTATTGGTGTTGTTATTAGTTGAAGCAGCAGTGTTGTTATTGGCAGTCGTACCATTATTATTATTTACGTTTGGTTGTTGTTCACCACCACCGCCGTCGTCGTTACCCGACGTATTAGCAACATTTTGCTGTTGTTGTACAGGCTTCTTACGGCCAGCAGCAAATCTACCAATACCTCCTGCCATTATATTATATTGACTTGTTGATTTGATAATAGTTGAGTTGTGAGGAAGAAAACTTTCTATGTATGTACGCGACTCGTCACTCATGATTCATTTTCTAGGGAGGCAAACAACATCACCTCACAAACAAAGTAACTGCAGCTAATAAATCATCACCAACATGAGCAATATCAGCAGCAGTGACGATAATGAGTATGTACTAAACGCAGACGGATCTATTCTCATTGATCATAAAGGAGTGAGTCGCTCTTCTTGAATAATTTGTTGTAGTTGATGTGTTGATAGCTTGTTGCTGTATCATCATCTCATCTCTACATTCTTCTTCGCCTACCACACTAAACATATACAGGAAGCTGTTACGGTTCAACGGTTTCTGTGCACCAAACCACTACGGAGTGAAGTCTCAACAAGGAAGGGTGAGTAATAAAATATTAATATATCACACCGCCATTTCTTTCATCTCTCACCACTCTAAATACACAACACCAAAACAACAACACTATATATACAATACACAGGCCCTGGAGGGATGAAATTATCATACATGGGTGGTGATATGGTAACAAAGACACTCAATGATGCATTCGGGTATGATGGATGGTGTTTGGATGTTAAGAATACAACACGTGAAGAACCAATCAAGGATGACAAAGGACGATATCACGTGGCATATATTGCCACTGTTCGTATTACACACAGGAAGTCAGGTGTGTATAGAGAAGATTGTGGATCAGGAGATGCTATTGATCGATCATTGGCATCAGCTTCTGGTAATGCCTTGAAGGGTGCCGTGACGGATGCAATGAAACGTGCAGCCAAACACTTTGGTGAGAAGATGGGGAATGCGTTATACCACGACGGCTTTAATGCGAATAATGCACCTCCTACATTGAAGGATGCATTGAATACATTGGATATTGAACGTGCCAAGAGTCGATTTGGGTTTGACAAGGATCGAAAGGTAGTACAGCAACAAAAGTCTGTGTCTTCTTCAAGTACTGCCATTGTTCAGCAGCATCATACTTCCAATATACAATCATCAGCTTCAATGATCAAGCAAGAACAACAAAAGAAGGCGCAAGTAGTCAATAGTTATGCAAGCAATACATATAACACAAATACTACCAAGTCTTCTTATGCACAGCAACAACAAACACCAAGAACACAATACGTTGGAGGCGTTGTAATGGAGCACTCCAACATGTCAAAAGCAAAGCAGACTTCTCAGCCACATGTAACGCCCCATCATGGAAACAGTAACAATAATGCTGCTGCCAAACAGCAACAACCTACCAACACATATGTGACCCCAGGAAACAGAGTAGCACCCACTACTACAAAAAAGAAGCAATCGTTTGATCCATCCGTCTTTGCGGCTGTTCCGGCTGAAAAGTTACAAGAGAATGCCAATCCACAACAAAGTACAACAACGCCTGGACTAGCCTTGCCGCCACGTCCGGGCACTTCATATGGTAATAACAATACAACAGCAACAACTCCATCTATGTTTGGAGCTAATGGTACAATGAGTCAAGCACTGACAATGGAGCAGCAGAGTCAATCAACAGCGGCTAATACTGGTAGTGGTAGCCTTGCTCAGTCGTTGAAAAGGAAGAGCGAATCAATCGATGGAGGAGGAGCAAGCTCTATTGCAGCCAAGAATCCGTATTCTCACTGAGTAGCTATCCACATAGTTAGCTCTACTTAGATGTTAAGTGTTTAAGATTTTGTGTTTCTAACTTTTAAGCTCCTAGACAATTCTATTCTTCTCAACATATAATCCATTTACTCGTCTGTACAACTTTCTCTTCAGCTGTTGCTCATTCCATATTACATAACGTACTCACTACCACTGCCATCGGATGAACTTCGTGTCAATTCAATACCTTCTTGTTGTCCACTAGCTTCAATGGAGTCAATGCCTTCCACAGTCTCCTCCTTCATATTGATGAATAAATCTTTGACAGTTTCATCCTTTGTAACTCCCGAGACATACTCCTGTGCAACAATGGGCGAATCATTCATAGGAGAGACAGGAGATCCGCCACTACTTCCACCACTCACAGTACTACCAGGACTATTATCATAGGCACCAACATACGTTCCCTTCTCTGGTGAGCTTAGACTCTTCGCCGCCTTGACCTTACTCTTATTCTTAATACAGTATGAGATACCCAAAATAACTAACGACAAAATCATGATTACACAACTAGCAATACGAATTGGCACGGCCAATTCGACGTTCATATATGCCATCATTGGATTGCCACCATGACTAGCAGTCCTCAATGCAAAGTCATGCTGTGCCTTCTTACCATATGGATCTAAACAAGCATGGGGATATAAACGCATATCACATGTCCAACTATTAGTCAACAATTCATACAATTCATCGGCCACACCCTCGACGTAACTACTTTTATCCCAAATACTTGTACATCCCACACCATCGAATTGATCATTATATCCATCAAACGTGTCAATAACGTCAGTGAAGTAATTCCCATCACAACTTTCACTATTGAATGATCCCATGATGTAATTCCCATCGGTATCACATCCTAATGTTGAACTGCCATATCCATCTTCAGAAGCATCGACACATTCCGAATTGGAGTCTTTGCCACCATATACTATTGGTGTTTCACCAACGGCTGTTAGTAAGCTATCTGAACCGCCGTATGTAAAGTAGCTGTTGATATAATGTCCTTTGGAACATGATTTACCAAAACTATTGAAACGTTGAGATTTCTTTTTGCCGTAGAGTGAGTAGGCGGCGTTGGCACAGAATGCTTGTGTACGGTATTGATACCATTTCTCATCACCGTCACGATTATCACCTGCTTGATCATCGTTCCAATCATCTACAGAGCATTCCGACCAGACTGTTGTTGATGATATGTTGGGGTTTATAAGACGGTGCATGATATATTTTGTGAAAGATGTGTATAAAAAGAAATGCTACCACGCCGTCTAAACATATAAGATACACTACAAGCTATACACGCACAACCAATACAACAAACACTTACCGCAACTCTTCTGATGTACCTCAACCCAAATAGTTTCAAATTCATCAAGGGTATCTAAAACATCGAGCGGAGATGGATTTAATTTAGTTTGTAGCTCATGAAAGCTACTAACACCGGCGTTTACCGTGACCGATGGTAGTGTTAGAGCTACGGTTAGTAAGGAGGGGAGTAGTTTCAACATGATAATGTATGTTGTGTAGGGGCTAGGTGGTTATGTTGGTTTAGCTAGTAATACAATTTAGCGTGGAGCAAGTTCAAATTTGAACTTAATATTAGATGTCCCAATTATACTAAAAGACTCCCAGTAAAAGGATACATTCGGGTAATATCTGAGTACTTCCAGTGTTTATTGGGCACTTTCTCACCGTTTGTTTTTGAAAATCGGCTTTCGATTGGTGAGTATTTAAAACAATATAATGGGAAATAAAGAGAAATAGTGGTCTCAACCCCTGACTGTCAAACCGGGGCACTACATTAGTAAGCCTGTGACTGCTATACAGAATAATTTACAATTATTATTTGATTTTAAAAATGGTAAACACAACCACTGGTCTATCCTCTTTACCTCGCCATTTCCCAACCCATTCTGAAAATGATTTGATAGTTGTCACTTCATGAACATCCCCTGTTCGGCTATGAGTAAGTTTATGAATCATATAGCATCCTTTGCGGACATGATGTGGAAAATTGAGTCTAATAGGTGATGATTCATCCACACTCTTCAATGTAAGATATCTGTTACCATTGTGTTGTCTCTGCTCAAGTTCCAGCCCTAGTTTTTGAGGCACTCGAGGTAGAGCAATAGTGAGAGTTTTCATTGTACTTGGTGTACACACTCTTTTGTGGGAGGAGAAGGAGGAATAAATTTAGAGCCAAACAAGGCCATGTACATAAACAAACAAACAAACAAACAAACTTACTGCTGAATTAGATTCTCTCTTGTATTCATTCCATTCACTTGTTTTCGACACTCAACTGCTATTTGTTCTAACTTTTTCCTTTGATACTCAGCTGATTCCTCTTCTATTTTCCTTTGACGCTCAGCCTTCCTCCACCAAACTGCTGTTTCCTCTTCTCTTACCCTTCGGTTCTCAGCTGCTTGTTCTTCCCTCATCCTTCGCTTCTCAGCTGCTTGTTCTTCCCTCATCCTCTCTTTTCTCTGCTTGATTTGATTCCTCTCGTCATTCGTTAGACTCTCTAGCTTTGGCATAGGCCTCGTCTGCTTGATTTCATGACAAACATTATGAAGCTTCATACTACTATGATTTTCAGTGGACTGGCGGGATATGGGTGTGACCAAGTCAACATCAACTTCAACTTGGCCGTCTTTGCCTAGAACTGTCACTTTGTTACGATCTGCACTGAATTCAACAATCTTACACGGATACCATACATGACCAATTGGTTTAAATAGAGGGAGGAAGATGCAGCAGACTTTGTTTCGACTATAGCGGTATTAGCGGCACGAGAATTGACGACAAGCTCTTGAGCTTCCTCGTCGTCTTCTTCCCTTTTCCTTTTCAATGTAGACTCCTCTTTCATACCACTAATGATACTACCGACACGAACCCTCTCAGCCTTTAACGCAACCAACTCATTACTATTAAGTACTGGCTTTGTAATAGACTTTAGGGTTGTTGACTTGTTGGTAGTGGTGGCAGTTGTAACGTTGATAGTGCTGGAGGTTATTGTTGTTGATGTTGTAACTGCTTCTGTTGATGTGGTTCTTGTTGTTGTGTGAACTGGAGGAAGTGCCAATGGTTTCAATATAGTATGGCTGTCAATTTCTACCTTTTCAAATGGGAAGGAGGGCAAGTCTGGAAATAGATGGCAGCGTTTCTCGTGGTGACCATAACCAATCAAGCGATGTGCCATTCGATTGACAACGTATGTCACTGTAACCTCACGACATAAGGCATCAAAAAACTCGGCAAATGATCCCCAGCTCTTATTCCAAATTTCAGAAATACACATGATCTTTCTCGTTGGAAACTCCTCACCATCAATCATAACATTCATCCCCATTGCTTGATGCTCGGTATCGAATGCTGTGTAGGTATCCCACGTAATTTCTACACCCGTATGCTTGCAAGTATAGCCATTCACATGTAATACTAATACTACCAAATATGCATATTGTAATCGATAACGAAAGTTGTAATCACCCTTGCCATTCCTCATCTTCCAATGTGTATCAAGTTCGTGACGTGAGGCACAAGTAGGATGAATGCCCCATTCTTGTTCTTCATGTTGTTGTTTGTTGAGGAGGGAAGGTTGTACCATTCGTCCAGGTAGACCTGTAGCTCGACTAGTGTGACGTGTACCCTTCTTCTGCTGCTGAGCCTCCAATTTCTTATGATCTCCATCACAATGAATAGCACCAGTAAATAGTGTATCATCACTCTTGCAAAATGGACAACCGGGATAACATGTCTCACCCTTCTTGTGCAATGCAAGGGTCTTCTCCACATACCAGGGATGATTGTGTGTCTTCGCCCAAACCTCATCCAATAACCCAGCATCCTTCAATAGTGTTAAAACTTCTTCCTTCCCATGCTCCCCTACGTCGAGTATCAATTCACGAAGTTTAACCATGAATGGATTCTCTAATTGCCAATTCCGAAATAATTGGATGACCCCGTCACTATTCCGAGGGAAATCAGCGTATAACTTTTGCCTACATGTTTCCCACCCATGCACTTCCTCAATTCTTATAAACATATTATCAGGCGGTCTAGTAAACCAACTACGCCACAATACTACATCATATATCAAGTTCGGCCGTTGTGATGAGTTGTCGGGGAGAGTATCATGTTTCTTACAAAGTAGATAATCGGAAGCAACAATTAATGGGATGTTCATAAATATAGGCCGTGCATAACATGTAGGATTGCGTGTTAGATTTGGGAAGGCACTAAGCACAACTTCTTTCACGGGTATTACTTGTTCCATACCGATTGGTGATTTACTATATGCCCTGGGAGCTTGACGGATAGCTGTTGTTGGTAAAGGACGTTTACGACTTTCTTCTGCTGGTGTAAGGCTGCTAGATAACTGTCCAGCATCAGAAGATGATAAATCTGGAGATACTAGACGTCGTTTTGTTGCAGTAGTGGGTAGTATTGTAGAAGATGCTGTACCCTGAGGGGTAGTAGGGTTTGCAGATGAAACATCTACTTCAAATAGATTATTGAAATAATTATTTTCACGTAATGTGGGTGGAATTAATGGTAGCTGTAATTCTGGCTGATTATCAGGATGGATAGTGTATCTTGGTGCCGTAAAATTGGGAATTGTTGATTTGGTTAAATCATTATAAAAAGTAACCTTGAATAACTCATGTGAAGTTACATTTGATGATGATACGGAGTTGAGGATAATACCCTTATCGAATTCATTCAGAGTATTCGATCCGATCGTTTTTAAACGGCGTAAAGTACCTCTAACAACAGGTCTATACGAATAATCTGTTGCATAAATCTGGCCTTCATCACCAATTGTAAGTTCATTTCTATCATTATGATAGTTTGATGAAAATATACCATAGTTTGGGAGTGGTGCATCAACAATTGGCCCTGGTGTATCGACACCAATGGGTATCCATACGGGTGTATCATGATCGATCACGACATCATCGTCGTCATTAATGCCGCCCCCGTCCATGCCTTGCAACCTTCTTCTAATACAATACTCTACCTACTACACATACACAACTACACAACTTTATCAAGCTGTAAAAAACGGCCAAAGCCCAGTATAAGCCCAGGGGCTACAAGTTTGAAAATCGGCTTTCGAATGGTTTTTAAACTCTCATAATCTCAACTTCCTCTCATGTTGTTTGCCGTGATATATATATCACAATCCACGCCTCATATATTATATCGTAAACCCCTATTATAAATCAGTATCATCTCGTCGTTGCGCACTATATAGGTAGAATAAACACATACCAAACTACACAACACAAATCATGAAATCAACAATGAACTCTGCCACCATATTGGCATCCAGCTTAACAACACTCCTTTTACTCATCGGTGCACCATGTACTACCCACGCCTCAACCAAACACACCAATAATCCAATGAAACAACCATTACCACCACGACGTAAAATGCCCTACCTACGCAATTCAGACATTGAAGAACTAATTGACACAGCATCTAAGAATGATCCAAAACACACACTAACTTCCGATACAACAAATTGGATGAGTGTTAATGAAAATGTTGAATTCTTACCATTGCTTGATAATAAGAGTGTAGTACAACGTCGTATGGAAGATGTAGATCAACAACAAGACGATGATGCCTACACTGCCTCAACGGGCACCACCACCGGTGCACATGATAACTCCGATCCATACTCACATCAACCTTTTATTGAAGGATTAGGCGACTACGATGAAATGGCACAAGCATGGCGTATGCTCGGCTTAATGGTAGATTGTCAACATAAAGCAGTAGAAGATGACGACTATCATCAATCAGGCTCGGGAGATCAAGGCACAGACGATGGATGTTCACGATGGATATTATGGGCAGCCTATGTTGACTTGGAATATACAGGTGGCGGGGTGAATGAATATCAATATTATGATAAGGATAGTGGCAAGTGGGATAAGAGTCATTGTAATGGTGATCGATGTGCCAAGATGGATTGTCATTTGGAGAATACACATTTTAGTGTATTGGGTTTCTTCAAGTGAGTTTCATTTTGTTTGTTTTTGTTTTTGTTTATGTTTTATATATTTATATGTGTTTGTTATCTCTCGTATTATGTATCACCACACCCGACCCTTCATATTCTCACACCCATTTCGTATCTTCTTCACACGCCCTCAAACTACTACACCATAGACATCGTAAATTAGACTTCAATGAACAATTATTCAAACATCAAGGATACTGTACATGGGAAGAAGATGATTATGAATTCATGCAGAACGCACGTCGGACATGGCCAAAAGGATGTATTAACACATACGAGACCACCTCCAAGGGTGATTCATTATATTATGATATTAAACCAACCCAAAATGGTGGTATGGGATTAGCGTTATATACCGATACATACTGTTTGAATGAATATACCGATGATCCTGATAAGGTTGAGGATGTTATTGGTAATATTGTCGGATCAGGTGAGCGTAGTCGTCATAGTCAAGATGAAGAAGAGGAAGAAGAAGTTGAGGAGACTGATTATAGTTCCGAGT
>Ga0075439_12965_pt1 | contig 18790 bp, 12 predicted proteins | sample MintriSingleCell_FD_74264 | JGI IMG/M metagenome (GOLD analysis project Ga0075439, IMG submission 74264) | Marine eukaryotic communities from Monterey Bay, USA to study complex ecological interactions - Minidiscus trioculatus JGI Plate_4_G5... | ecosystem: Environmental > Aquatic > Marine >... | reverse complement strand
TTACAAGGTCTGGGTATTGATTGGAAAACTTTACCAATGGTGCACGTTGATATTGAGAATTATTCCGACCAACTTCCTCTACAATGTTCGTCTTTCCTTCTAGTTCCATTTTACTTACAAGTGCTTTGGATATTCCCCAACTACTACCTCTAAATACTGGTATGGTATGTCTTTCAACCCAGGGTAATGCTTCTGGATATGTTTTACCTTCATGCATATGACGTATGTCTTGGAAATTGAATACTGAATGCTGTCTGTTGGGTGGTGCCGAGTTTGCAAATTGACATGTGGTATTCACATCTTTATCTCCTTTACTGAATGAGATGTATATTTTCTTCCCTAGTGGAAGAGTGTGTTGCTTTGACCGTAGTAGTTGCTGTATCCATTTACTCAAATTGACCTTGTTCAGCACTGGCTTGCCGATTGATTTAACTTTTGCAATACCATTTTTATTTGTTGCAACCTTTATATGTATACCTCCTTTACGGTTTTTATATGATCTTTTTTTACATTTTTGATAGTTTTGCTTGTAATAATCTACAAGTGTTGAAAGATATGGAGTGAAGGGAGTATCTGGTAGAATCCATGTTCCATTTTGAAATGACGGAGAGAATTGTATGTTTGTGTTTACATCATGAGCAGTTCTATTCGATGATAGCTGCATTTGTCTATGTATTATCGTGTCTTTCTTATGTTGCTGTGGATATGCTGACGTATCAACAATTTGTGTTCTATATAGAAAATAGGAAGAAAGATCTGTCATGATTGAGTGTCTACTACGCACGCATATGTAGACAAAGAGGATAATTATTTTGACGACAAGCGACTTTGACGATCTCTTTGCAATCTTCTTCTTGGAGGTAGATCCTCTACTGCCGAAGTATCTCCTGTCTTCGGAGGCCGCCTTCCTCTTTGTTGATATCTTCTTCAATCCAGCCATGTTGCGAGATTACTGTATCAGATGAAACCCTTATATCTATAACCTAGATGATTGTCATTGTGGCTATTGAATGAGCAACAGTTTGACTTCCTTCTACTCGCATAAATGTCGGTGGTATCCTACATCCTCCATCCCGCCATTCCGTCCTTATCGTACTTCATTCAGCAAACAGAGTCGGTATCCACTTCAAGTGTCAGTTCTACTCATGCTAAGCTAAGTGATTTTAGTTTTAGATTACAACAACTAGAGTTATTCATATGTTCTCCTAAACCCTATGTACTCTTTCAATAACTATAGAGCTCTAGGTGACATGAAAGTTCCTAGTTGTAAAGTATCTTTGGGTATCTTTGATACCAAGCTCTTGAGTTTGAGCGTTCTTATTAGTTGTGTTACTGGGGAAAGATTGGAATATACTCTTTCTCTAACTTTGCATCACATTGTTTTTTATACGTCTGAGTCGTTGATATGAATAGTGAGAACGATAGGGTTAAACAATATGATAAAGGATTACACACTTACCTCGACAAATATATCTTTCTTCATGTCCCATCTTGATCTCCCGCGGCAACGAAGAGTATTTGGTCTGTATCTATCTTGCCATTTAAATTCATGAGCACGGGTATTGTCTAGGATAAGTCCACGAATATCTGTTTCAAATTGATCGTCACTCATTTTCTTAGAATGATTGCCAAACATATCTGGAGCATAATTGGCAATTGGGGTGTATAGTTCTTGAAAATAGTTCATCTGATTCATCATACCTGGTTTTAGTAGATCCGAATCAATGTACTTTTCAGTATGAAATACTTGCCAGAAATACATTGGAGAAGACGATGATTTAAATGCTCTATCTATACAGCCAAGTATATCAAACTCACTAGCTCCCCGTTGCTTGTATGAAAACTCGGCTCTGCAAAACAGCAACTCGTGCTTGAATCTACTATTAGCCCAACTAGTCGCTTCTCTATTCGTCATGGCCACTATTGGACTTGATGCACGATACTTCTTTGACAGTTCTAGTATCTGATCTGCCAAGTATGGATACGGAGTGTCAAACAAACCAACGATACCACTTTGTATTAACTTCGTTAGGTGATGAAAAAGATCGTTTTTCCAATCAAGAAGAGTTGTACTACATAACTCTGTTTCTGTAGATGTTTCATTATTCTTGGTCGTCATTAATATAGCCGCAGCACCTTCTTGTTGATGTTGAACATGTATCTTCCCCTCTTCATGATACTTACAACATCTCCTTCCCATTTCATACAGTCGCATAATTTCGAGGTGAGACCGTAGTCCTTGCACTACAGAATCTTCTACGCCGTGTATTCCTTTAGATTGAGAAAAGCAATAGGCAAGGTGATGGACAGATGGGAAACCAATGTTACAGGTCGCTTGGAACAATGTTTTTGTACCACTACTTCCAGGAGATAAGTGAAAGAACAGCGGTGCTGAGGATATATGAACTTCACCAGATAAGACGGCTAGGGCTTTATCATCGTCATCATCATTCAGCTGCTCCACCTGCCCTTCTTCTTCTTGGGTTGCCGTATCTACATCTAAGGTATTGATTGATGACGATGAATACTTCTCCACTGCATATTGGTATAACTCAATATCCAATTGATTCCTCTCATTAAACAATAATCTCATCTCATCCGATTTACTTCGAATTTCATTATACCGTTCATTTTTCTTCAAGTAGTTATTACTCTCCTTAGGCATCTTCTTCTCAAATAATTGCTGACGATTACGACCACCAAAATGATTCCATATCTTATTAATATTAACTTTCTCACCATCCTCAAGTATAAGGACAGTATCAAATGTATCCAATACTTTCTTGGCAACTTCTAAATGATCTCGTGTAATAAGGTTGTCTTTGTCTACTACCCGATCTGATATACCATTTAACATCCGGACATAATAATTATCATCTAATATACCCGGCCATAACGTATATCGATTATTATGAAAGACACCCGTATGATTTACCATCCAATTTTTTAATGTATTATCTTCTTCACATGTTACATTCTTATTATGACATTTCATCCATAATTCTCGTTCATACGTTGAACGATATCGATTCCATGGTTCACGTAACTGTGTTAGTTTGTACACTACGGCATTGTTGTTTAACTTTTGTGATACTTGGGGTAATAAGTAATTATATTCAAGATTTACCATATCAATACCATTCGAATAATATTCATTCCAAAAGTTTGGATTTGATAATGCGGTATCCTCCTTTGATGATAGTTTTAACATATTCCAATCTTGCAAGTATAATAGACCATTATTGTAATGTTGTATAGTACGTTTCTGTAACTCCCTCTTGGTTATTTTGGATGTTATACCATTAGAATTTAGATAGGATATAATAGATGTCCCTCCCGCTTTGTGAAAGTGTAGGAATAATGTTAATTTGTCACAAACTCTTTGTTTTGTTGTTGTTGTCTTACATATTATAGATTGTTGCTGCTGTTGTTTCTTTGTCTTGTAATCCACTGATGGTTGTTGAGGCGCTGTATTATAAGTAGTAGTTAGATTATGATCGATATTATCTCTATTATGTTGTTGTTGTTTTATAATTGTTCTCCAAGTTGTTGTACGATATACTGGTAATATACTCATAAGGATTAAAATGAAGAAGAGAGCCAAACTATTGTTCTTTTTACTACCAAGTACGCTGCCACCGCCATTCTTTTGATAGTAGTATAATGTGTAACTACTACCTCGACCTCGAGGTTTTGACAAGCCACCGAGTTTCATGTTCGAATTTTGTTTTGGTTATTAAAGGAGCTCTAGACGAAGTTGATAGTACTGTAATGATAAGAAGGAGAATAGGAGATTGTATATACTGTGTATTATTTAACTACCGTGGTATAATATACTCGTTTGGGCGGCAGTTTAGTCGAGATGAGGGTGATGCATGATAACATGCCATCTACTTACAGTAGATGGCACCCCGGTATCCTTTTCCCTCGCCATCTTCGTATGTATTGCAATAGCGCCATTATAAACTCTCTCCTTAAGTATTTAGACAGTCAGCAATCTAAGAATAGTATATCGTAGCAGAGTAAATCCATACAATGACTGCTGGACTGAGAAAGAGACACAAGAAGTCGGTATCAACAACAGCTACTGGATACGTTTTCTTATTTACCTGTTTATGTATACTGAGACTGAGTATTAGTAGATACTACAATAATATGCTTCTTCGTCTTCTTCCATCATCACTGGATTATGATGATCAACAGCATATTATAACAGATTTGCATGTTGCAGAGCAAAACATAGTACCCATCAACAACATTCAAATGCAGCAAAAGAATGACGCATTAAACATTAGATATATATTTGGTCATAGTACCGGACATAGTGGAACAACAACACTTCACTCGGTTCTATCCAATAAGAATGGTTGTCCATGGGATAATAATTCTACAGCATTATTATCTAAAGTTGAACGGATTGCACCCGGTGAAAAGAAATGGTCTCATGAAGGGATAAATGATTGTACTCATACGAATGATGTTCTTATACCATTCTTTCATTCTCTCATTAAAGAAGAAGTAGAAGCGGCAGTAGTTGGTAGTGATAGTAGTAACAACATGAAGGAGGCAATGTATATTGATATTGGACATTGGCACAATAGAGGGAGGGTAATTGAATGTTTGGCACTAAGCCTTGGTGATCAAGCTACATTCATCCATATACGACGCAATCGATATAGTGTTGCATCTAGTTTTACACATCTCAAAGAAACACCATGTATGATTGATAATGGTGGTATGAAACACCCGGGTGTGGCCGTTTGTCCTCGATCAGGAGAATGAGCTGGTCCAGTTAACTTGCCCTTGGACGATTCGATTTGGGATTCATTTACACCATTTCAACGCTTTCTATGGTATGCAGATGAAATGGAACATCGATGGTATACTCTAAAACAAATGTTTAATAATAATGGAAGTAGTAGTAATTCACCTACATTTTATGAAATAGAGTGGAGAAACGGAGTAGAGTTGGAAGAGGGTGCTCAATATCTTCGACGGAAACTTGGTTTTTTGGAATTGGAAGATACAATAGTCGAGAATAAGAGAAAACATGTCAAACATTTTACACAAAGCTTGAACTGTTCAAGTATGATAGAACAAGACTTACAATACCAGCAGAAGATGAATTATACAGATGAAATATCTAAGTTATTATTTCGATCGTCGCCGTTTGGGGATATAAATGAATGCTTCGAAAGCAGAGATGACCTAGTCACGATTATACACAAATTCTCGGATATCTATGGATCTAAGATAGGACTGGATTGGTTCTAGTATGATGATCGTTAGTTCAAACCAGAATGTTTCAGTGAAGATAAGTTACACAGTTTTGTACTAACACATATTATCACAAGTATCCCAGCCAGTTCTAGATATGTAACACCAAACACCAATCTTGCCTTTAAACTAAACCAAGTTTAATCACAATGCAAACAAAACAAATACCACGGAGGCTAGTAAGAATGTTGGTCTTAACATTGAACTTGAATTCTGCAACTGTTGTAGAGCCAATTCTTTCTCCTCTTCTTCTTTCCCTCTTGGCCTCGGCGGTCCATGTTTATTCATCACAGGATCAGGACCCTTCTTTCCACGCTTCTCCTTTTCCACTGGGCCACCATAGGCTTTTTGGACTTGCTGAGCATAAGAAGTACTAGAAGGCTCAAGCTTTATATGTTTCCCGTGTCCACTTTCTTCAATTTCGGTAGTTGTATTCGTCGCTGCAACCACTATCGCACCATCTACAACAGCATCCGCTATTGCCTCATCCTCTAGTTCACTATCTTCTCTTTTGTGCCTTTTCATTGCCTTCTCCTTCTTACGCTCCTCATGTTTGATTCTCTTTTCGATAACTATCTCCTCAATTATAAGTTCTTCCTCTGTTTTGTGTTTACGATCACCTCTTACTGTCTTCATTTGGGGTATAGTACCGTCTCGCGGACTACCACTAGTACCCTTAAGAATTTCTTCACCATCAGTATGCTCTACAACTTTCCCTCGGCCTCGATTTCTCCTCTTTCTTTCTTGATTTTCATCCTTCCTCTTTAGTACCCTCGAGTTGCTGCTTGCTGATGTTACTGCAACTATGTAGATCGATATTATGAACAGCGCAGCCTTCATGCTTATCTTCTTCTATGATATCTCTTATATTGTTGCAACCTTTTCACCACTGTCATTCATTAGCCAATAGCTATTGAGCACAACTTATCATCGTCTACTCACATCGATGTCGGTTCCTAGAGTACGTAATGAGTACTTGCGACTCCTCCAATGCTATCCAAAACAGAGTTTCCATGAATGAAATATCTTCCTTATTGTTATCTATCAGCAATGACTCATGTTCGTTGATGTATTATGATGTAATTGATATTATATGAGTGCAATATAATAATATCGCCGCGGACAACTCCCTCAGAACAATATCATCATGATTTCAGTATTCAGTAATATGTCAAATCTTGTTGGTCGAGGAATGATATGCAGATTGTACTCTCAATCACAAACATCAAGAAAAATATCAGCTTGTTGCAATGGCAATAGTGTACTACTGAAACATCCTATACCTCCTACCAACACCATCATATCAACCTCTACTACCCGAGGATATGTTCGTAGTAAATCAACAAGCAAAGCTACTGCGACAACAACTACATCATCAACAACCGATGCAGTGGGCAAAATTTTCTTCCCATCATTATGTCTACTAACATTTGGATTGGGATCATGGCAAACGAAACGTTACTTTGAAAAGGTTGATATGGTTAAGAAACGTGAAGATGATTTAGAGTTAGATCCATTATCTAGTTTTAGTGATTGGCAATTGCTACAGAAGAATAATAGTAAAGATACAGATACAACAACTGATGCTAAAAGTAAAAGTTACAGAAGGGTAAATCTACAAGGTAAATATCAACATGACAAACAGATCTTAATCGGTCCACGAGGTCCACCACCAGGTGCTTTAGCCGAATCTGGTCCTAATAGTGGTCGAAGTGGTGGTGGTATGAGTTCCAGTACTCAGGGATATTGGGTAATAACTCCGTTGGTTATCATCACAGATGATAAGAATGGTAGTAAAAGTTCTACAGCGAATACAACAAAGACTAAGCGAGAATGGTTGGGTAGATTGGTCAAACGTACTACCAATAGATCAATCAAAAGAAAAGAGTATACTACAAAACCAGCACCACAAGAAGAGACGATTGTATGGGTGAATAGAGGATGGATACCACGACATTACATCAACAAATCGAATCAAATTGTAACATCATGGGATGAACCAAATGATATTGTACAGCTAGTTGCTATGGAATCTAATACAGAAACTCCAGGTACATACTCTCCACCGTCTCGATTAGATACTACTAATCAATCAGTGAATGATATTGATAATTCACCATCAGTTGACAAACTACTATGGATGGATCGTACTGCAATGGAGGAAATAACATGTACACCAAGTGATGTTCATCCACCACTATTTGTTGAAATTAATACCGATGACAAAGAAGAAACTGTACAACAGCAATTTCCAGTAAAACCGACAAGAGAATTTGTTGGTGAGTTTAAGATACCCCCGAGTGTACATGTTGGATATGCCATAACGTGGTACGGATTAAGTGGTGCTGGTATGATTATGACTAGGAAGTTATTAACAAAGGGTAGATAGAGACATTAGTTGGTTATTTTACTTCTCTTAATCTCCCCTTACTTGCAACGACTTCAATACAGACTTGACATTATTGATGGCCTTGCTTGCATCAATGGATGCGCTACTATCATAACAAAGCGTAATATAATTCCAGCTTGCAATAACTTGTTTGCTTTCTTTATGGATCAAATCAACTTTACTACTTGACTTGAAGCCATACACACCAAGCACTATCAATATTGGTAACATCATAGTATCTGCCCTTTGGGTTGAGTGGTGCTGGTATGATTATGACTAGAAAGTTATTAACAAAGGGTAGATAGAGACATAGTTGAGCTGTTGGTTATTGGGTTCAGTAGAGGACCGAACATGAAAATACATCCAACCATGTGCTATTTTACTTCTTATCTCCCCTCACTTGCAGCGACTTTAATATAGACTTGACATTATTGATTGATAACGTACTGGAATCAGTCCTAAGAGCTCTGTAATCCCACCTAGCAATAACTTATGTTTGTCATCTTTACGGATCAATTCAACTTTACTATTATTATTGAAGTCATACACACCAGCAATGTAAGCAGCTGCTTCATCAATATTAGTAACATCATAATGAATCCGAGACAGTATGTCGTCACTTCTGGCCGAGCAAGGGTGTTCTTGTTCATTGGTCGGTGCAAAACTCATGCATAAAAGATGACTAGGTGTACTTGTGATTGTTATCGTTGGATATCTGCGTCCCCCGTAGAAGAGGAGCTTAACCAAATGATCCAACTTTCTTGACATGATGCAAAGATATAGGCGTGCATACAAAATAAAGCATTATCTCTAGCTCAAAAACAAGTGAAATTTTCAGAGGCACGCAGGAAATAAGACACTCATCTTCTTTCTAGGTTACTCGGTCATCCAAGAGTCTCTAACACCAAGCGATACCAAGGATCTTTTATAACTCATCACCATCACTCTTACTCTTTGATTCCGACGAACCCTCATTATCCAAATCTTCTTCCTCATCCTCGTCTTCCTTCTTAGCCTCATCATTCACATCATCATCATCGTCCCACTCCCAGGCATGCTTCACAGGCATATTATACTTGACCTCCAACCGACGCCACAACTTGTCTTTCTTATTCTTATACTTCCATACCATATACCGAGCATGACGTTCATCACCATCATTAAACGAGTTGGGTGCAGCATGCTTGTAGTACGCTAATACACGTTGTGTATCTCTTTCAAAGATTCGTTCCTCGACAAATGACTTGACGAGGAATCCACCAATGAATAGGATGGAACCAATGATACCACCCCATCGTAAGAGCTTGGAATTACGAGCCGACTTGGTAGCCTGGACAATTGTTTCACCATTAGTTCGGGATACAGTCGATAGGATACCCACGGTATTTAAGCTAATTTCCAATACACAACTTTCCAAGGCAACATAATCATCTTCACCACTTACACCCTCATCCTTTTGACTATGTTTCATTGACAACGGGCGCATATCATCACCAACTTGAATCCATTCACCTGATCGTGATGTCTTTTGATAGATACGGAATCGATATTGCAATGCTGCCGCTTCACGGTCAGGAATACCCTTTGATCCTTCCAACTTGGACGCTGTGTCGATCAATTCACTCTCATCTACAATAAAATTAGCACCAGTCTTCGTACCATACTTGACATGTGCAGCACATTCAGCAGCAGTCATATCAATCTGATATGGACCAGCGGGAACACGTCTATCAAAGTCAAAGATAACCTTTGGTTCAGTCCACTTCTTATCATTATCCTTACCACCACCAAAGTAATTATAACTAACGGCAACAGCACAAGTTGCAACATCTTGTACCGAAATACCAGCCTTGGCCTTGGGACGCATCTTCCCATCAGTACCCTTGTGAGAAACAATTAGACGTACACGACCATGTACCGATGCAGCTAAAATAGCTAATCCCAATGAAACACATTCCTCTTTAGTTGTAACTATTGGAATATCTTCATCCCATCCATCCCAATTATCATCGTCATTTGATCCATTCTTACCATAGGTTGTTAAGATTGACTTGAGTTGCGATGATAACTTCTTCTGTGTCTCGAGTGTACCATAGGTGACAAATGTTGTTGGTTCTTCACTCTCGGGCGTGATAATACCAATTTGTTCACGTAATTCATCTAAACTTGATTTCAAGATACTCAATGGATCAGACGAGTGTGTATAACAAACTGATGAAATAACCGATATATTACCAAATGGACAATGTAATTCCTCTTCACTACTTTGTGGTTTGGTAATTTGTACGGCTGTTAATTCAAGTCCTTCTTTTGTGGCACCGACTAATACAACTAACGGTACATATGGATCAGGTTCGATGGGGTCAGTACGATTCAATGCTGCTGTCTTGGTCGCCTCCTTCGCTGCCTCGGCATCCTTGGTAGTCATTATTTCAGTTAATAACTTTGTCAAGTTACTAGGTGTTGGACCAGTTGGTTTAACTTCATTCTTCTTCTTTTTCGAAGGTGTAGTTGGTGGTGGTAATAATGCACCGACACATGCTGCCACAGAACGTTGATGTAATGATGGACCACAGTTGGAACTTTTGGCAGCATCAATTAATGCCTCAATAGTTGAATCAAACGTTGCCCAGCCTGGTATGGCAAATGCTGGTGGCAAATCCATAAACATATCCTCTTCCTCCTCCTCCTCTCCATCTTTGTTATCAATACCATAATTGTTTAATTCACAATCACCAACTTCCTTTAAATAACGTTCCAATACATGTTTCTTACATTGTGCAATAATTAATCCCAATGCTTCCTCTGGCAATATAGTCATTAATTTCTTTTTGGATGAGAGTCGCATTGAATATGCAACACGATCATAATCATCATTATTTGGTGTGGTTGCGCCATCTAATGAGATTGTTGTTAGTGCTATTGAATTTGTATTATAATCTTGATCAATTACATTATTGTTGGTATTGTTTGAGTTATTGGTGGGTAGGATGGAAGCAAATGTAGACTTGGCAGCATCATTCATATTAGTAACTTTCCGTAATCCCAGTAGTAAATGTGGACGTGGGATGATAATAACTTCACTATCACTATGAGCATTACTTTTATTAGTAATCATGGCATTATCAAGTACATTACCATATCCCTCACCATTATTTAAATATTTTTTGATTGCCTTGTATGAGGCGGTGTCATCTTTTTTCAATGTAACATTCGTACCATAATAATCAGGATTAGGAGAAGTAACAGTACGTGCCAATACACCCTTTTGTAATTTTTCCATAGCTCTCATCATTACAATCATTTCATTCTCATTACCATCTCCTGAAGTATCATCTTTTGTTAATGGTGGATAATACGATGTAGATGTTTTATCACCATATATATCTATTGCGACAATTGGTAATTTGGCTACATTACGTACATTCTTGGAAGTTATGAAGGATTGATTCTTATCTAATAGGTCGGCACCTAATGCTACATTTAGTGGTAGTACATTTGAGAAACCACCGCCTCCACCTCCAGGGATTTGAGAGTGGGTATGTGTTGGTTGTGTCTGAGCGATGGATTGAGCGTTTGGCCCGCCATGGGCCATTGCGGCTGTGGATAAACCACCGCCGCCTAGACCACCTCCTCCTCCTGTTGTTGCTAATGACATGTTTGTATTGTTGTTTGTTTGTCTATTGAGCTATCTAATTCCAATAGCAAGTATGGTAAAGTTGAAGAGATTGTGCGGTTGGGATATTGTGCGCATGTGCGCGCGCGCACAGAGATAATTCCCCGCCTCGAGCTTACTATTGTACAGGACATACTGACGATCGATGCTAGTGACCTCAATATAGACATTGGTATACATCGGCTTTACTCTCTATATCAGTGTTTAACGATCTTTCGACTAGTAGTGGTTTGGTATTGATCGGGCATCTTGATTTTGTGCTTTACCCTTTGAAACTTGAGTGTAAAAATTTTGCATGTATCTAAGAGAAGCTCTCTCTCTAGAGAGTCAATTGCAACATTGATAACAGAATTGGTACTGTGATAAGATATATGGTATACAATATAGTAGTTGTGATGATGTATTAATAATGACGAAAGAACTCATAACTTCGTGTAGAAGCTGTCCTGAAATAGTGGTGACACGGACATTTCGGATTGATCGTATAGTTTTGGTTGCATTATTATTCATTGCAACTTATCTTGTTGATTATAAACTGAAAATATACCATCTAACAATACAACGACAGCAGCAGCATATAGGTATATCATCATCATTACATACCAACTCATCGCTGATAATGAACAATCACCAACAGACAAATGACAATATCATCAACTCATCATCAAAGATTCATATATTTTACAATCTATTTACAAAGAGTGCACAAGATGAGGGAAGAGTACAAAGTATCATTCAAGAACAATTCAATCTCATCAATCCCAAATATCATAATGCAAATGTCTCAATTACTTCCATTGGGTATAAACTATCATCAATACCAAATAATGTATCAACAATTACACAACATTATAATGAAGGTGGAGAAGATTTAACACTCCATACTTTATGGAAGTATTGCAAAGCAAACAATCATAGAAATGTAAAGGTGGTATATCTGCATTCAAAAGGGTCATACCATCCTAACGAAAGTAATCATCGACTACGAAACTTTGTCACACAGGGTGCATTATCAAAAGAATGTGCTAATTTGCCTGATACATGTAATGTCTGTTCATCTCGAATGTCACCATTACCACATCCACATACTTCTGGTAATATGTGGTTAGCACGATGTGATTACATATCCAAGTTAATTGATCCATTAGCTGCCAAGGAGGGTAAATTACCACCGAAGATACATGAGGATAACCCATGTAAAGGAAGAGGACGATATTTAGGTGAACATTGGGTCCATTCACATCCATCAGTCAAACCATGTGACTTATATCCAGGTAAAGAGTTTACATGGGCACATCTTCGTGTACCGCAGGGCATTCTTCAAAAGGAATTAATGAAATCACCGAGATTCAAATTTAATGAATATGTCTTACCTGGAATGTGTATGGATAAGTATCCAGAGACATTGTCAAGTGAAGACTTTGTTAAGCTTCGGAAACAGAATTATGAATTGTTATATAACATTACAGATCTTGATGAATCTTGGTGGGGATGGGAGTTTCTACAGCGTAGTATATCAAATAGATAGCACATGGTATTTCAAAATACAATCCATCTTTATTCTTTATGTCAACCTGAGGTTATCATAAAAGGTTCCAAACCTTTCAAGTTGCTCCAAGTAGCCATCTTCTACAGCATCAATAGCTACATTACACTTCTGGTTCCACGCACTAACTTTCATCTTCACTATTCTCAACATCTGCATATGAAACAGTATTCCTAGTGCTTCTCTTGCTACGGCTGTTACTACTTTCAGTAGTACTACCGGCCCCACCACTTGATGATTGTTGAGAGGGTGCTCTCCAACGGTTGCGTCGTTTCTTCTTCTTCGGTGCTCCATTGGGAGTCCAATCTTCATCTTCATCGGCTACCTTGAGCACCCTCTTCGTCTTATCACGCTTGGTCTTCAGCTTACCAGTTGCAGTTAGGGATCCTTTACCAGGACCTCGCTATGAAATATTGATATGATATGTGTTAGTTAGTTAAGTGCACATGTCATTTAGGAGAGGACATGGAGCTTGATATACACGATAGATAACTCACCATGACAAGAAGAGGGGTGTTCCACTCGGTTACAACCTGATACAGACGGTGCAGCTCTCGAGTAGATTGCTTCTCCGTTGACTTCTCAGCAATACCTTCCCCGAAACCGTTGAAGCCAATCTCTTGTTGAACCAATTCTAACAAACGTGGCATCAACTCTAGAGGTACCTCGTCGAAGGATCGAGGATGGAAGAGGTCCTTATTCATTGAAAAGAGAGCAAGTACTACCTTGTAACGAATCTTCATCCCCTCCGAGTCGAGTGAATTGATGTTCTTCATTTCGTATTCATGCGTTATGTCGTTCCGAAACTTCTTTCCTTCTGATGTTGTCAATACGCATGTGTGGTTTGACTCTACTATTGCTTCCAAGCTTGTAGTATCACACAGGGCATTTCTATTGAGCACCGCACGCCCCGTTGTAACTCTGATCTCATTGCCGCCAAGATTGAGGGATAGTAAAGTATTATTGTTTCGGAGAGCATCGGTGAATGCGGGTACACAAGCTTTTGTCAATCTGTTGTATTGTAGACTAAGATGCTGGAGATTGGTATTCTTCTTCAGTGCTAACGCTATCTTTTTGGCACCGTGACTGTTTATGTCGTTACCACTCAAGTTTAGCTCAATCAAGGCTGGATTGCTAGCAAGGTACTTAGCAATAAGCTTAGCCCCGGGTGCTCCAATGGTTGTAGGTTCATTATTATTACGGCCACCCCAATACCATTCACCTCCCATGTCAAGACAGGTCAAGTTCATCATTTGCTTGTTATTGATAAATGTGGGGAGTGAAACCTTAGCTTTGCCAAGGCTTAATTCACTAATCTCGGTACACTTGGCCAAAGCATCACATAGGACATTCGCGCTTGTATCCCCCAATTCATTTCCTTGCATACTAAATACAGTTAATGATTTGTTGTTTTTGAGAAACTTTGCTACGAGTGCAACTGATCCTTCTGTTTTGATGTAATTCTTTTCTAGTAGTAGAGTCTTCAGTTTCTTACACCCACCAAGGATTGTAGATAGTACCTCATCATTTCCCCCATGACTACTTGCTACAATCGAACCATAACTGAGGCGGGTAGTACTAGCCCCAAGATCACAGTCTGAAAGATTGAGGAAGCAAAGTTCCGGGTGTTTCTTTATGGCTTGTGCTAATAATTTGGCAGCATCGATGTCATCCATCTTGTTCCCGGAGATATCTAACATTGATATAGACTTATTCTTCTTAATGAACTTTGCAAGTAAATTAATCTGATCTGATCCTAAATCACAACCACTTAATTCCAATGCCATCAGGGTATCATCATTATTATTCAATATGGGTACAAACTTTTGGACGAAGTATGATGTGGGAGGGAGAACAATATTGTTGATTACGATACGAGTTAATCCTTCCCTATTTTGGGCACCATTGGCAAAAGCTACGTATGAAGAATGATATAAAAGGGATTAGAGAAATGATGTGAATCGGAGTATGACCACATATTAATCCTTATCGAACAGATCAAAAACAAGACAGGCAACAACCTCCCCAAATTACGACTAACTCCCTAACCAAATTAAACAAAAACAAAACACACCTTCCCATCGGGGTAAGATATCCTCATGATATGGAATTCTATTGTAATTTGTTCTCCCATAACGTGAATACTTTGATACTAATACAATCCTATTCTCTTGCTCATCGTCAGCATCCTCTTCTTGTCCCTTTTGATATAGAAGTCGTTGTAAGCGTTCTAAATCTTGAGGAGCGCGGTACATAGAAAATTCACCAGTACTATTCCAGTATTCCTGACCAAGGTCTCTAAAATGTGATGACCGAATGAGAGGTATACCACCGAGTACTACCTCTGGGAGATTCTGTTGACGATTCCAATAACTCATTGTATTTTGATAATTTTTGGTGATGAATGTTTGTTTGTTGATTGAGTATCGCTTCTGTCTCCACGCCCAAAATCAAGAAGAATATGTACTAATAAGAAAGGAAGGGATTGTATTGATGTTAAATCAACCTCCTACAGCAACAATAATTGCTACAACCACAACAATGTGTGTTGCGAAATTTGCTAGTGGGGGTTCGATCGCCAATTTCGGTACATGAGTCGTGCCAATGCTTCAGCTACTAATAGTCTGCTCGCTCTATTTGAATAGTGTTCATGCTCATTACAGCTTACTTGAGGTGATAGGTATATTAATTCAATACATCCAGCTACAGATTATATCAACTACTTTCTACTACTACTCAAACTCTGCACAAACATAGACTGACTAGTCAAAAACATATAAAATACTCCTCAATGCTCTCTCTCTTCCCAGTGCCAAACTGCACCTTCATATCGTATTCATCATATAAGCAGATTAGCAGCAGCACAAAGTTCACTATCCATATCACTTTAAGTCATTTGTACATATGATCCTCCCCTGATACCCTCCTCATTATCCATAATAGCATCATCCTCGGCTCCCCGACTCTTCTTACTCTTCTTTTCCCTCTTCTTCTTTCCACTCATTAATACCCACCGTTCATATATCTTCCATCGTAAGTAATTGCCTCCAAATGAGATAAGGGGAATGCCACCCCCGATTGCAATGTAAAAATACCTCCATGCTGTATATGAATCCTCATCATCATACACATCTTCAATGACCTCAATTTGAAAGGTAACATACAAAGCTGCACCAAGTAGGAAGCATATCCAAAATAATGCAACAAATAACACGCCCAATGATCGATCACGTGACAACACCTCTGGCATTGAGACACGAGGATCATTCAATATATCCTCATCTTCCTCATCTGGCAATCCAACATTGGTTGAGAAACTAGCCCAATCTGCCTCACAATCTTTCTTGGGCTGACCAGAGTACGGATATCCAGGCAATACCAATATACTAACCTGTTCTCTTGGATAACGATAGAACACACGAATTTTCTTAGATATAGTTCCAGTTAATTTCTTGCCTGTCCGTTCTTCAGAATCACAGGCCGGGTGATTTGCAACTCGTTCCAAATCATACACAACCCTTCCATAATTATTACGTAATGAAAATCCATTAGCAAACCATTGCCACGTATTCCAAAAACAATTATACCATGTACTTTCTGCCTGAGCTTCTGTATAATAACTTTCATTATATTCCACATTGCCCAATATAGTTATTGCCTCTGTTTCATATCGTTTTGATAACTTACGACGTTTCTTAACAAACCATAATAGGTATACTACCAATGCAACGAATATTATTAACGTGATTAGATATGTGTATTGTATGTCCATTAATGTTATACGATCTTTCATATAGTTTGGATTATTCGGATTGGCAATGGTAGGTCTGTCGTATGCTAGATATAGGAAGTAGAGATAGACACATAGTAATGGTAGTGTCATTAATAGGAATTGTAAGATTGATCCTTTTGGTAGAGCTAGGAGTGGTACGTCTGCCACCATGATTGTTTGTTTTGTGTTGTTTGCTGTTTGTATAAGATACAATTGTCTACTTATGATATGCTGTCTTTAATGATATGATTTTGATGTTAGCGCGCGACGCTGTATCACAAATCGTTATGTTCCAATATTCTAAATATATTCACCACTACTTATGAGAGGTAACTGACGCATCCCTACTCTCTAACGGGCCCGGTGTACTTCTTCTCAACAATGTATAGGGCTCAACCTCTCCGAAAGCGAGGAGTGAGGAGAGTGTTTCTATTCTACAAAAAAATGACAAGACTGGCGGTATCCTATTCAAGGCTATTGTTCGTTCCATCGCCAAAACAAAATGGTATAGAGTAAGTACGATTTCTCGTTGCACTGGTTTCGAACTTTTGAACAATTTGAATTTGCTATCATTATCATTGCATGCACCATTATCAAGGCTGATAGTAACATAATATCACTACAGCATGGCTAGTACTTCATCTACAATTGCAATATTATCCGGGGCATCTCTTGCTGTATCAGCGGCGGCCGTAGGCGGCGGTGTCTCCAAAACTGATGCACAAGATGTGAACAACAATAATGGTGCATTACCCCATCATCATAAACCTCAAATTAACTTACAATCAACAACACTAGGTAAAGAGTGCAATACATTAACATTAGATTCAACTAATAATAATGACAAATGGGTAGCTAAATCAGAAAATAAGGAGGATGATACCGACATTGGTTTATTAATAGTTGATTGCAATAACGACAATGAAGATTGTTTACCAGATGATACATCCTCACTTGGTGGACGGTGCATCACACGTAATGATATTACCAATAGTCCACCAGCGTATAAAACATCCACTAATATTACAACTAAGCGTCAACTTAGAGCAGATCCCGATGTGGAGTGGATTAAGGATGCTTTGGAAGGAAAGGTGAGTATTGTGTCGTTATATGCAGTTTATATGATGTCTGTTGTGATTTGCAACTGTATATTCATATATACTGTAGTACTTACTCACATATATATAAATGCAATCTATACATCATATCTACAGGATGAACGTCAAACTGGTACCGGTTGGGAACGTCAAACTGGTGCCTGTCCAACTGATTGTCCGGATGAATTCTGTACCTGTACCTCTGGCTATGCTGACTCGACACCAATCTGTACTACACAGATTAATACCGTATGTGCAGATGAACAAACATTGGCAACATGCACTGCTGATAATCCATACAGCACGTTCATCACCGAGGGTGTATGTCCCTACAATCTATGTTTAGCAGAAGTTACCGATGGTACACGGGCAATGGAAGAGTGTGAATGTGAATATTATCAAAATTATTGTACATTGTATGATTATTATTGTGAGGTGGCTGAGTGTTGTACGGCTGCTGATGCCATTGAGGATAAGAAGGCATGTCTGCCCAAGAATAATGTAGTGGCAACTGCTGAGCCTGTTGAACCTTCCACAGAAGCTCCCGCTGGTGGTGATGGTGATACGCCTCCTGCTGTTACTCGTCCACCCATCCCTGAACCTGCGAGTACCCCACCTGTTGTTGAGGAACCTGCCGAAGATACTGAGATCCCAACTTTCAGTCCTACAACTATGCCTACCCCATCACCTGTTGAGACAGTAGAGACGGAAAGTCCTACTCTTCCCCCTGTCGAAGCTGTAGAGACCGAGAGTCCTACTCTACCTCCCGTTGAGGCTGTCGAGACAGAAAGTCCTACTCTACCTCCTGTCGAACCTGTTGAGACTGAAAGTCCTACCCTACCACCTGTTGAGGCTGTCGAGACTGAAAGTCCAACTCTGCCTCCTGTTGAGGCCGTGGAAACCAATAGTCCAACCGTTACTGAAGTTGTAGAAGACACACAAAATCCTACTCTGCCACCTGCTGCCGTTGATGAAAGTGTTGGAAAGGTGAATACTGCTAGCCCAACAGTACTCGTTACACGTCCTCCTATTG
>Ga0075439_14613_pt1 | contig 18793 bp, 18 predicted proteins | sample MintriSingleCell_FD_74264 | JGI IMG/M metagenome (GOLD analysis project Ga0075439, IMG submission 74264) | Marine eukaryotic communities from Monterey Bay, USA to study complex ecological interactions - Minidiscus trioculatus JGI Plate_4_G5... | ecosystem: Environmental > Aquatic > Marine >... | reverse complement strand
ACAGATTCGGCCATGACTGCCAATATCCAGGCAATGCAAGATCGTGGAGCAGACGTGGCAGCAAAAGTAAATGCCGATCTTAATCAAATGAGGCAGAAGGTTGATGACTTTAGAAAGGCATTTAGATAGATCTTAATCGTAATTGTATCATATTTAAGTACTCTTAGTTAATATGGTTATTCCATTTGTATTTCTATTCTTTGAGAATCATATTTTTACGAAGCAGATTCATAGTATCTGTATTTACCATTGGTATTGGATGCAGCTTCGTCTCTCTGATCACTCTTAATCTCATTAAGATATGCTTGATACGCCCGCAATGCTTCAGCATAATCATCTTTTGTTGCAAGTCCACTCTTGTACATTTCTTTTATCACTGCCAAAGAGGCACTATTTCCATCCTTCACTGCCATCATGAAGTGCTTGAATGCCTTATCCACATTTCTTGACTTGGCTTCCTCAACTCCTAGTTTGAATCTCGCATATGGATCTCCTCCCATAGCTGCTAACTCATAGTAATGAGTGGCCTTCTTCTCGTTCATTTCCACTCCTATACCTCTACTATAAGCATTACCAATAGAATAATATGCGTCAGCACTACCAAGTTTTGCCCCCCGATGCCAAACTTCTAATGCTTTAGCATTGTTTTGTCGTAAACCGTATCGCCCTTCGGAATAGAAACCTCCTAAATTGTAAATTGCTCTGGCATCGTTTAGTTTTATACGTTTCTCATATCTTTTGATAATCTTTTCATCAGTACTTGCAGGTGGAGTTCTACAAAAGGGACATAAATCTTCCTTTTTACTTGTAATTCTTGATTGAAATGCGTGTACACATCCACTGCATATGATCTTTCCACAACAAGCCATATATGCTTTCCCCGTTTCTAATGTTGGCATACGCAGAAAGCAAATAGGGCAGTCTTCTAATGAAGGTGGTTGTTTGAATAATTTCTCATCGTGTAGCTCAGCTACTCGCCTCTCGCACTCTTTTTTGTGTTTATGTCGATGTTTCTTTTTACATGCGGCATTGCAATACATGACTGAGTTACATTTATTACATGTATTTGTAATGTCACTCCCTTTCTTGCCGCAATTGGCACATACTAATGCAGTTTCTGATGTTGATGTGTTGCTCATATCTATGATCAATTTATAATATCTGTGGTATCTTCCAAACTAACAAAGTACCGCCGCCGTCGACAACACGAAGAAAAGATATGTAGTTAGTTACTAATATACTGAGAGATATACCTAGACGAACCAATTATTACAGCAATGCATACCAACAAGAAAAGAGCTTGGGGTGATCGATGGGAGGTGAGTGAAGATACGGTATCTTTTTATGAGACTTTAGTGTTCTTGCACAACACGTCATTGGCCATTGAAAGCCCTCAGCTATCCATGCAAATCTTTATTGACAACCATAATATCCATAGAAGAGAGCTACATATAATAAACAACAATTTAATATGTAAGTAGTTTGCGGTATTAGGTTTGGGCGAGGCAAGAGGTTATAGATCGAGCGACGCGATCGAGGTATTCTTCTTTGCAGAACAATGACAATTTTGCTAATCTCGATATGCTCGCGGTAGAAGAAGAATATATTGTATTATTTGATGTCGAGTTGAAACGAGATGACCACAATGCACTCTTTTTGTATTAGAGCATACAACTTTGTGTGCATAAGATATGCTCTTTTTGCAATGCAATGCATATCTCTCACTTATGTCATTTATTCTCCCCCATTCCCCCCATCTATCTCCCCACAGCATATCAATAAATCAATACAGTGTACAAGATGGCACTTCGATTAGCAACAAACACTTTCATTCGTCAAACAAACAAATCTCTTCCTACTTTTACTCGATCCCTCGCAACTTCTAGTCTAGACAGAACCAAGAGTGAAGCAGACTACAATCGAGTACTACAAACATTTGCCGACATTAGAGCATGTGCAGTATTACGTACACCAACTAGTGAGGCTTGTCCTAAAGCTATGCAGGCTAGTATTGATGGTGGTTTTAAGATTGGTAAGTTTAGTTTAGTTGACTGTATTGTGTGTTTGTTTGTTTGTGCATATCTTGTGTATCTTTTTCTGAACTAACAAATCTCTCTCTTTTCTATACACGCATGTACATTGGCATACTACACTTACTTCAATCAATCATTAACATATCATACAATATAGTTGAGTTTACATTAACAACACCAAACTGCTTAGATCACTTATCCGACTTTCGTAAGAAGTATGATGGAGAAGTTATGGTGGGATGTGGTACGATTATGAACACAACTGATGCTGAGAATGCCGTTGATGCCGGTGCAGAGTTTATTATCACCCCGGTTATGCTTCCCGATGTTATTGAATGGTGTGCGGCACGGAATATTGTTATTGTTCCTGGTTGCCAAACACCTACGGTAAGTAATGAATAATATGAGTTTGTTTGATATGTGTGTGTTTGATATGTGCACATCTTGTGTCTCTTTTGTACTCGTCAAACACAACTAAACCATCTCAAACCTTTCTACATATAGGAAATGGTTACGGCATACAGGGCAGGGGCACCATTACAAAAACTCTTCCCAGGCGTGGCAGGAGGTGCCGGTTGGGTTAAGGCAGTATCATCGGCATTACCAATGTTAAACATTAATCCAACGTCGGGTGTTACATTAGAAAATGCCGGAGAGTATTTAAATATGGGTGCGGCTAGTGTGGGATTAGTAGCGCCATTGTTTGATCCGGTGGCTATTGCTAATGAAGATTGGGATCAGATTGCAAAGAATGCTGAGATTGGTAAGTGATAGTATGAATATGAATAATCTTGTGTACGCATCTTGCTAAATCACTAAAACTCTTCTACTCCTATATAGTTATGGCTAATGTTAAGGAGGCCGGTCCATATACTAGAAAGTAGAAGACTACTAATTTTAAAAGTAATGTTTGTCAGAGCAATCGACTTTCAAAACTAAAACATCTTTCTTTACTCCGACTGCCTAGTAATACTTCTTGTCATAAAATGCGGCAGCATTATCTCTCTGATCACTCTTAATCATATCTAGATACGCTTGATAATAACGCAACGCAGTTGCATAATCATCTTTTGTTGCATATTCTCTCTCATACATCTTTTTGATGCTCTCCAGAGCGTCTGGATCCCCATCCCTTACTGCAATCATCCAATGCTTTAATGCCTTATCATAATTGCCTGCATTAGCCTCAAAACTTCCAAGATTGTGCCTTGCCTCTACATTTCCTCTCATAGCAGATAGTTCCCAATAATGTACAGCCTTCTTTTTATCCCTTTCCATACCATCACCTGCCATACACGTACTACCAATATTGTAATATGCATCAGCACTACCAAGTTCTGCTGCTCGATGCCATAGTTCTGATGCCTTGGCAGCATTCTGGGGTAAGCCGTATCGTCCTCCAGCATAGTAACATCCTAAATTGAAGATTGCTCGGGAATCATTCAGTTCCATTCGTTTCTCGTATCGTTTGATCTCCTCGACAGGAGTTGGCATAGGCGTTCTACAAAATGGACAGGTTCTCTCTCTTATTCTGTTGCCTTTATCATCATAAACAGGTGCATAAGCACATCCACTGCATATAACTTTTCCACAACATGTATAAAATCTCCTCCCCGTATCAAGACTTGGTAATCGCATCATACAGATCGGACAATCTTCTAGTGGTGGTGGTAGCTGGAATAGTTTTTCATCGTGTAACTCTTTTGCTCGCCTCTTACACTCCTTCTTATGTTGGGGTCGGTGGGCAATTTGACAATCTCTACTACAATATTTGACCAATTTACAGGCTGTACATGTTTTTAGATCAATACTGGCCTCTTCGCCTTTGCCACAATTAGCACAACTATCAGAAGATACGTCATTATCGGCAGTACTCATACTCATAGATTGTTTGTTGTGTGTGTTAAAAATAATTATTGCAATACCATATCTTGTTCACTCAGGGGGGCCAACGAAAGTATATCTTAGACAAACTACATAATCGGTTAGTAATGTAAGTGATCTGATAATAATGATCCCTGTTTCGTTTTGTTGGTAACAGAGCGACGATAATAGTTATGGTGTTGAGATAAAAGTGTGACACAAGATGTGTACCTTTTTGTAAATTACTGCTCGTTCAATATTGATACTATGACCTCAAAAGTACCACCATTCGAAAGAGCGTTAAAAACTGGTATACTTGGCTATACTAGATAGAAATCAATTTTATTTGAGAGCAATCGATATTGCAATATGCGGACAACACACTCACTAATTGCAAGCATCGGAATATTTTGGAATATTTTCTCTTCTGCTTCCGCGTGTAATATATCTTATCACGCCGCCATCTAGCTACTTATCTATATCTATATAATGTAAGGCAAGTATGTCACGATATCTCTATAACTCTACTCGAACCATTAACATGTAATCTTGATAAAGACGATCGTTATCCTCACAAACAAAGCAAAGAGGCCACAACATATGCATTCCTATCCTCAGGATACCCTTGCCTGAAATAGGGTATCTTTCTCATTTCCAGATTTTGCTTTATTAGTAGGTACCAACTTCTATTGGCCTCAATAAGAGAGAATACATTGCAACCACCATAATAATATATACATTGCAATCACCAAGTTGTAGTAAGGGATTTGACACTTTGCAGTGTAGTAGTATCGACTTTGTATATCTATTATCATATCATTCTTCGTCTCATCATCATCTTTTATTTTGATTTTATCTGAGATGGGTGCTGTTCGACGTGTAGTATCAACATCATCACTTGAGAATGAGACACAACAATACGACGACAATAATGATTTTACTAATGACGACATATCAACTTCGATATCATCACCACAGAATTATAAACAAAAGGCAAGAGTGTACATTTGTTCATCATATTTACTATCCGAAATATCCGAATGGATATTTCAATTTAGTACAGTAGTTTGGCTGACATCGATTGGTGATAGCAATAATGGCAGTGGTAGTGGAAGTAGTGTATATTCTAGTCTATTCTTAAATAGTGCATATCAAGCTACAAGTCAACTATTAGTTTGTCTCTTAGTGCCAAGAATCACCACAAGATATGTCAGTAACGACAACCATCATCATCGTTTGAGTAGCAATAACAATAGTAGTAGACAAACAAGCATGTCATACATAATACGAATGCAAATACCATGTATATTCATTACTACTTTATTATTTGGTATGTTACTAGTTCATACTACTAATGAGGATGATGAGGTAGAAGATGATGGATTAGAAGATAATAACAATGCAAAAGAAGTAGCACAAGATGTGAACACCGGAGGAGATAGTATACCGAATGGAAGTCATTTCATAATACTCATTATCATCTACATCTGTGGAGGATTAGCGCAAGTATTCCAACAATCTTACAGTGTTGCTATTGATCGAGACTGGGTAGTTGCAATATCAGGAGGAGATGATGAGCAATGGCTAACAACAACGAATACAGTACTAAAACAGATTCATCTTGTTTGTATCATTGTAGGTCCATCCATAGCAGTTCTATTGCATAGTAATAGTCAAAGTGATGCAATATGGGTTGGTCTTATCAAGATTAGTTCATTAGTTTTGATGAATATGTTAATGAATAGATGTTATCAAACCACGCCTTCGTTACAACAACAATCCGATGATGTTAGTCTAAACCAATCAGAGGAGGAGAGAAGAAGCAACACTCCTGATACCGGGCGCGATGTTGACCATGTGTCATCTATCATACCAAAGAAACATACATGTAGTTATATTAATGACTTACAAGTCTTCCTTTCACAAGAAGCAGTGTTTGCTGGATTGGCATTGGCATTACTCTATTGCAACGTCTTAACATTCGGAGGTGTCATGACGGCATACCTTTCATCATGTGGTATGCCTTGGTCGGTGATTGGAGTATGTCAAGGATTGAGTAACTTCTCTGGTCTTATTGGAACATGTGCGTTTGCAATTGTAAGTCTCTTGTCATTTGGTTGTGTCTTTGTATTGTGACTTCTCCTTCCACTAGCTCATACTCCTCTCCTTGCTTCAAACTAGTCTCAACGATACTTGAACATTAGAACAACAACAATGATTGGCATTAGTTGGCAATTCATTTGCCTCACCATTGTTATAAGCGGAGTCTTGATGAATCTTAATCAGACAGATAAGTTGTTATCTGCAAAGTTGATCATCGCTGGAGTGATACCGTCAAGAATCGGTTTGTGGATCTTTGCTTTAGCATCTACTCAACTGTATCAACAAACAGTTGAATCTAAGTTTCGAGGTCAAGTCGGTGGTACTCAAACATCTCTCAACTCCATGTTTGAGTTCATACCGTTCATCTTAGGTATGGTATATTCAGACGTAGATGATTATTGGATTGTCATGGTTGTTAGTTACATGAGCGTTACGATAGCAACCTTGATGGTTACATTTGGTGTTTTCATTCCACATCAAAGGAAGAGAATGAAGGCGGAATATGATAACATTGAGCTTGAACTAGAAGATATGACCACAAGCTCAAACTCTAATAATGGAATAGTTTAACGTTACCTCATGAGATATGTACAAGTCTAGTAATTAAGGTAGAGCGAGGGCGAGGAGTGAGAGGAGTATTCGATAGGAGTGGGGACTATTCGATCCTTCCTTTCGCTTCATATCATACTCTTTTATCATTCTATCACCTCTCATCTTCGGCTAAGAACACAAGTTCATAGATCACCATATAAGCAGAACCATACAACTCTCTACCTCTGTTTGTGCAGTGTCTCGGTGCCGAAATAGAGCACAGAAAAAAGAACTCACTCAAAATTGCTTGCTCGATAAATACCATAATAAATTGCAAGGTGGCCGCATAGTGCAATTTCGACTACTCTCGTAATAATTAACTTCATACACCCTAATATAGCCAAGTACATCAGTTTTTAACGCTCTTTCGAATAGTGGCAGTCTCGAGGCTATATCATCAATATTGACCAAGTAGCAATCATTTTACAAAAAAGTACACATATCTTGTGAACTTTATTCAACACCTTAAACTATTACCGTTCTGCTGTTATTATTAACCAACAAAACTATACAACAATAGTATTATCAGATCACTTACATTATTAACCGAATAGCAACCTCTTTCAATACTTTATGATATATAACTCTGGAGATATACATAAGTACACAATATGAGCACCGCCGATACTGATAATAACAATAACAACAATGATGATATACCTAATATATGTGCCAATTGTGGTAAGGGTGAGGAGGGCAGCGATAGTCTAAAAGCGTGTACAGCATGTCATATGGTGAAATATTGCAATAGAGAATGTCAAATTGCTCATCGATCACAGCATAAGAAGGAGTGTAAGAAACGTGCTGCTGAATTACATGATGAGAAACTCTTTAAACAACCACCAACGTTAGAAGATTGCCCAATATGCTTCCAGAGATTACCAACATTGTTGTCAGGGAGTATGTGGTATGGTTGTTGCGGAAAGTCTATATGCTCAGGATGCTGCCATGCACCTGTTTACGATAACGAAGGCAATATAGTTACCGAGAAAGGTTGTCCCTTTTGCAGAACTCCACTACCTACTACAGATGCGGAGATGGTGGAAAGAGAGAAGAAAAGAGTTGAAGCTGGTGATGCCCAAGCAATGTACAATCTTGGATGTGACTATGCTATTGGAGATCGTGGTTTATCTCAAGATTATAAAGGCATTAGAATTATGGCATCGAGCAGGAGAACTTGGGAGTGCTAGGTCATATTTCAATATTGGAATTGCTTATGATAATGGTAGAGGAGTGGAAGTAGATAAGAAGAAGGCTAGGAATTACTTCGAGCTCGCTGCTATGCAGGGGCATGTAAATGCAAGGCACAATCTTGGTGGCATTGAAGGAAAGGCAGGTAAGCATGATCTGGCATTGAGGCACTTCATGATTGCTGTAAAGGATGGAGATTCTGACTCCTTGAAGGCAATCCGAATAATGTACTTAAATGGAGATGCAACAAAAGATGACTACACAAATGCATTACGCTTGTATCAAGCATATCTAGATGATATCAAGAGTGATCAGAGAGACAAAGCGGCGGCAGAAGATGAAGATTTCAAGTATATCGAATAGGTATGTAGAGGACACATGGGATAGGTAATATATGTACACAAGTTTAAATAACTCTTCTGTTATCATCCATCTATATCCTCTAGAACCAACCATTCTGTACTCCTGCTCTGTCGAACACTACTAAGGTTGGTGAGGAGTAATAGTAAGGTGTTTACTATTCCTTTGATAAAGTGAGAGATAAAGCTGTCCTTTACTAAGATAAATATGATGCCAATATCTTCAATCTACAGCGATATGTTGACCTCTCTCGAGAGAGATTACTAGATATCCGACTTTATTTTCAACTTTTCAGGAATAAAATAAAAACGAGTAGAGTAAACCTAAAAACAACTTACTAACAAATTTTAACAAATCAGAGCAAATCAGTAGAGACACCAATATCAACTTGGTATACTAATAGTACTGTCAGTAGTATATCAGCTTTTTTAACGCTCCAACTTTGAGTTTTATCTAATATTCTATAAGTATAAGATCAGGAAGATAAGGTTGTTCAATAAGATACGGTATCCTCAACTTTATGACAGTATAGATGACAACAATATAAAGAACAATTACCTATTGGTTTGTATAGCATATATTACTGCCCAATTCCGTCGATTGGACGATACATTAATTTATCATTTCGGTAGATAGTTGTGTAAAGGTATTAGTTCAGTAAATAGGTGTGATCTGCCACAAGGTACCGGATGATTAATATGAGTGCTTCCACCGCTGAGAATAATGATAATGATTATAATAATAAGGATGATATACAAATACCTGATGTATGCGCCAATTGTGGCAAAGGAGAGGAGGATAGTGTTAGTTTAAAAGCGTGTACGGCATGCAAGTTGGTAAAATACTGCAATAGAGAATGTCAAATCGCTCATCGACCACAGCATAAAAAGCAATGTAAGAAGCGTGCTGCCGAGTTGCATGACGAAGAACTATTTAAACAACCACCATCACAATTCGAAGATTGTCCAATCTGCTGCCTACAAATGCCGGTACTTGATACAGGGAGCAGATACTATACATGCTGCGGGAAAACTATATGTTGTGGATGTATCCATGCTCCTCGATATGATAATAGAGGGAATGAAGTTGATAATCAATATTGCCCATTTTGTAGAACTTCACATCCTAAAACATATGAGGAGATAACCAAACAAGATGAGAAACGAATGGATGCCGGGGATGTCATTGCAATTTACAATCGAGGATGTGAATTTGATAGTGGAGAATGTGGTTTACCCCAAGATAATGCCAAGGCCATGGAATTATGGCATAATGCAGGAGAACTTGGATATTCTCTAGCATATTACAATATTGGTTGTGCTTATGATACTGGTGATGGGGTAGAAATTGACAAGAAGAAGGCTAAACATTACTATGAGTTAGCAGCTATGCAGGGGCATGTAAAAGCAAGGCATATGCTTGGTAATATTGAAGGGCAAGCAGGCAATTACGATAGGGCATTTAGGCATTACATGATTGCTGTGAGAGATGGAGGCAAGGAGTCATTGGATACAATAAGGAAAATGTTATCGTTTGGACATTCAACAAAAGATAACTATATGAAAGCATTAATATCTTATCAAGCATACTTGGATGAGATTAAGAGTGATCAGAGGGATGAAGCTGCTGCAGCTGATGATAAGTACAAATACATTGAGTAGATTCTTTAGAAGTGCACATTTGGGAGTTTTAATATGTACATAAGGTCTAAATAGCTCTCTCGTTAGTCTACCTATCTATCAACTAAAACCAACCATTCTGCACTCCCGCCTGTCTAACACTACAATAGCAAGTTAAAAAGATGCTAATAGCCGGTGCCCAATATCCGACTCGAGCCTGCCAACCAACAAAGAATGCAGCCGGACCTCCTTCTTTATACAACTTTTTACCCATTTCAATTACACCCAATGGTGGTTTTGATATGATATTTCCATCTTCATCTAAAACATCCTCCTCCTCTACACTTTGTGTAATGATTCGTGTGGTTATTATATCGGTTGGGTTTGTCAAAAATGCACCCCATCCACCGGCAAAGGCACCAATGATTGCCTCGGATAGTAATGTTGAACTGTCAAAGTCTATATCAGCATTGTTAAGTATATAACTAAGGAAGGATACGGGAATATAGAAGAGGAGAGGATATGGGTGAGCATATACCAAATAGAGACAATCAATACACATCCAATTACTCACCTCTTGGTCAACTCAAATATAGCAAGCTGTATAGCACCAAACGGTACGTCACGCCATATACTCGCAGACCAAGCTCTAACTAGATTCTCCCTACTAGCCGATGTACCAAATACTTGGGAGCTAGCTTCCAATGCCGTACAGTATGTAGTCTGTACAGTACTCTTAATTGCCTCGGCTGGTGCCCTAACTATACTACCACATGTCTCACCCGCCGCTCCGGCTAATAAGTATACCAAAAGTAAGGATTGAGGACCAAATTGTGGAAGTAAGGCATACTTTACCGATTCGTACACTCCGAGATATAGTGCCGATGGTGGTCCTTCTTTTAATATATTGGCACCTAATCCTTCGTATAGACTCATGATGTTATATCCAACTATAATTGGCGCCTCTTCTTGTTCCGAGTTGTTATTGGCATCGTCTTGTTTGTCCATATCTTTCATATCTCCCTCTCCATCTTCTTCCTCTTTCTCCTCATCACTACTCTTTGATTTACTACTACTACTACCGCTGCTGCCGCTACTAGTACCACCACTAACTTGCAATCTAGTTTTAATAGTATCCAACGGATGCATAACTAATGTACTTGCCACACTCCCGATAAATGCTGCCAAGAAGTTAAACCAATCTATTGTGTTTGTATTTGAGATAGATGAGTATAAAGTGAGCATAAAATGTGAGCAAAATAATGAGGGATATCATTAACCATTCTCTCTATGCCCCCTTAATCCTTGTTCATATAAACACAAAGTCTAATCGAACTACACAAACTCCCATACACATATTACACAACAAACAACATATACACACAACATATACAACAAAACAACTTACAAGGTTGTGCCTCCAACTTGGCCAACATTTTCTCCTGATTGGCAATTTGTAATTTAAGTACCTGTAATCGTTCCAACTCTGCTTGTTGTTCTTGACGTAATGTTAAATTATCTTTGGTAGTACGTTTTTTGAGAGAGGCTTTTAATTGTTTTTCTCGTTCTTCTATGCTGTTTGGCTGTGTGTTAGAAGTAGTAGAAGATGACGCAGTAGATGTTTCTTGAGTGATATCCACCGACGACTCACTAAACTTGTCACCATATTCTTCTAACAAACCAACCTCATCCTCGGAACTAATAATACTCATAATAGTCTGCGTGATATCATCTAATTGAGCATTAAACTCTTCTAATCGATTAGGGTTTAATGTTGATCCAATTAATTGTTTTAACTTCTTCTCGGATGTGTCCTGTACGCCGATTTTGGAGGGGGTTGTTAAGTTTGGCGGTGAGGAGGTTGTTGCTCCGCCTGATGGTCCAAAGCCTGCATTTGCTGGGTTGGGGTTTATACTGAATAGTAGTAGTATTGCTAGGGTTAGATTTGGTATTATAGATCTTGATAGGATTTTGATAGCATTATTGTTTGATGAGCTGCTTTGTATCTCTGCTGATGACGGCTTGCTGTGTAGATTGTCGTCGTCGATACTCTTCATATAATGTTGTTGGTTACCTTTTATTCTACTCAAATGCTGTATATCTGCTGTCGTTGTAGTATGGTGATATCTATTCATAGCGAATGCTGAGCTGTACATTGATGGACGATGTCGATGACGGGGAGGAGAAAAGCCGCTGACGGTTGATATCGATATGACGGCTATCAGCATAGCTGAGTAGAAGAGTATTGACGATGATCTTTTCATTGCAATGATATTATCTAGTTGATCTCTTCTATGGCGCCGCCGTCGATATCGTACTCTATTACTTCCAGCAGTTATGCTGTTCTTCTGCTTTATCCTTTTCATGATATTATTATCTATTGCGTGTGTATCTTCTACCAGATCAATTTTATGAGCATGTAAGCGGAGCTAGACAATAACCAATATCCTGACTATTATCTACTCTTCTTGACATCAATCTTCCATATCTAATGCGTCAAGCCTCACAGTAGTATGCTGGCCGATGCTGAGCATTGCAAAAGAAGAAAAGTAACTGAGTAAGAAGGATACCGCAACAAAAAGATACGCTCGCTAAAAAAATGACGACAAAAACCAAGACAGTGGACATTTTCTCATTAATATCTGTCGCCATTACACATAATAGTAACTCAAACTTGTACTTTAGTACATAGTGTGTAGATATAGTAGGAGTATGATAGTGATAGTATGTAATAGAGTATGTAAAGGACTACTCTTTATCGACACTACCTCCAGGATACGCCGAGAGTATCCCGAGGACACTTTCTGCTGCCTCATACCTCCTCATACAACCCCCCGTCTGGCAGATGTTCAAACTATTACTAATTGGTCAGATAATTATAATGTGCAACTACTTATTTTAAGCACAAATATGATAAGATGTGCCGTTTCATATTCATTCTTCTGATAACAACAAATGTCACCACCAATACTTACGACTTCTATTCAATAATACTTGTATCGAATGGCTGCTTTGTCCCTCTGGTCACTCTTAATCTCATTCAAGTACTCTTGATATGATCGTAAAGCTCTCGAGTAGTCATCTTTTGTTGCATGTCCAATCTTGACCATTTCCCTTATTATCTGCAAAGAGTCAGCATCTCCACTACCGACAGCAATCATCCAGTGTTTCAATGCCCGACCATAATTGCCTGTATTTGCATCACTAACACCAAGATCGTATCTTGAACTAGCATCCCCCCTTATAGCTGCTAGCTCCCAATAATGCAGAGCTTTCCTTTTATCTCTTTCCACTCCTTTACCATAATTATAAGCACTACCAATTTTGCTACATGCTTCAGCGTGTCCAAGGTCTGCTGCCCGACGCCATAATTCCAATGCCTTTGCATAATCTTGTGGTAAACCATACATACCATTCTTATAGTAACCTCCCATATCGTTCATTGCATCTCCATCTTCTTCCTGAATACGTTTCTGTATTAGTTTAAGAAGTTCATCCTCTGAACTAGGTGTTGGAGTTCTGCAGAATGGACATTTCTCTTCGGCAATTACATTACCCTGGTGATCATAGACAGGAGCATGAATGCAACCATTGCATATAAGTTTTCCGCAACATGCCACATATGTACTACCCGAAAACAAAGAAGGCATTCTTTGGAAGCAGATGGGACAATCTCCATGCTCTGGTGGTGGCTGTTTAAAGAGTTTCCCATCGTATAATTCGGCAGCACGCTTCTTACATTGCTTTTTATGTTGAGGACGATGAGCTATTTGACATTCTCTACTGCAATATTTCACCAACTTGCATGCGGTACACGCTTTTAAACTCTTACCACCATCCTCACCCTTGCCACAATTGGCACATGCATCAGTATCTTTGTTGTTATCGGCAGTGCTCATATTATTATTGATTGTCTAGAGGATTTGTATGGCCCGATGATAAAATTCTAATGCCTTTGCATAATCTTGAGGGAAACCATAATGACCATTACCATAGTAACATCCCATCATACATATTGATTCGGCATCTCCGCCATCTGCTCTTTTCTTCAACCTGTTAACCGTCTCCTCGTCTGAATCGGGTGCTGGAGTTCTACAAAAGGGACAGGTTCTCTCTCTTATTCTATTGCCTTTATCATCATAAACAGGTGCATAAGCACATCCACTGCATATAACTTTTCCACAACATGACATATATGTACTACCCGTTTCCAGTAATGGTAACCGAACGATGCAGACTGGACAATCTTCTGGTTCTACCTCTTTAAATAATGCTTCTTCGTGTAACTCTGCAGCACGCCTTTTACATTCCTTTTTATGTTGAGACCGTTGAGCTATTTGACATTCTCTACTGCAATATTTTACTGATAAACATGCAGCACATTTCTTTAGATTGTTAGTATTCTCTTCACCCTTGCCACAATTGGCACATATATCAGAAGATAAATTATCCTCATTATTATTACCACCGGTGGTGCTCATACTATTTATTCTATGACTCTCTTGTTTACTGATAGTTAGTACGTTGAGAGGTCGGTTGGTGATGTTTCAAATTTTGTAAGTTTTACTTTGCAAATACATAGTTGTGTTGAATCCCCCTCGGATCACTAACTCCTATTAACACTTCTGAGCCTTTTATTAATGTATCGTCTAATCGACGGAATGAATTGGAGGTAATATACCTATGCTATCCAACAATGTTCTTTATTGTCTACCTACTATTCAAGAAGGATACCGTATCTTTTTGAACAACCTCTATCACTTACAGAATATTAATGATAAAGTCTCAATACTACTACCATTCGAAAGAGCGTTAAAAAATGATATACTGACAGTACTATTAGTTACCAAGTTGATTATTGATATCGAGGCGATATGCAATATAACAGAATATACCTAACTAAGTTTGCAAGATTTGAGAGGTTTCGTTTGCTCGCTTTTTATTCCAGCATTGAATGTGCGGTTGGTGGGAGTATTAAAGTCAAGGCGCCTACTACAAACCACCCATCTCCAATCAGCAGTGTATTGTGTTTTCTTCCATTATCATCTACCTCGGTATGCATGTAACACATCGGTTCGTTAATAATTATATAGACTTTTACGGCGGCGGTAATTTGTTAGGTTGTTGGAAGTAATACAAATTGATCATAAGATATTATGAGCAACAACACATCAACATCAGTTTGTGCTAATTGTGGCAATGAGGGGACTGACGTTACGAATATTTGTAATAAATGTAAATCAGTTAAATATTGCAATGCGGCGTGTAAAAAGAAACACCGACATAAACATAAGAAGGATTGTGAAAGAAGAGTAGCTGAATTACATGATGTAAAATTATTCAAACAACCTCCACCAGCAGAAGATTGCCCAATATGTTTCCTACGAATGCCGACGCTTGAGGAGACGGGGTCAAGATACAAATCATGTTGTGGAAAAGTAATATGCAGTGGATGCATTCATGCCGTACAAATGAGAGATGGAAATCTCGGACTTTGCCCATTTTGCAGAGTTCCCACACCTAACAGGACAAAGTTCCCCAGTGCTGAAGAGGAGATTATCAAAAGATATAAGAAACGGCGGCGGTTAGATCTTAATGATCCAATAGGAATATGTGATCTGGGGTACATGCATAGAGATGGGGAATTAGGATTGCCGCGAAGCTATGCCAAGTCATTAGAGCTTTGGCATCGGGCAGCAGAACTTGGAAGTGCTGATGCGTATTATGGTATTGCCAGTGCCTATAGTAATGGCAATGGTGTGGAAGTGGACAAGAAGAAAGCTAGGCATTACTGTGAGTTGGCAGCTATGATAGGAGATGCAGAGGCAAGGCACAACCTGGGGGTAATGGAGTGGCAAGCAGGTAATTACGATAGGGCATTGAGGCACTTCATGATTGCAGTCAAAGATGGTGGTGTTAAAGCTTTATCGAACATCAAAAGCATGTATTCATATGGAGATGTAACAAGAGATGATTATACAACAGCATTACGCTCATATCAAGCATATCTAAATGAGATTAAGAGTGACCAGAGAGACAAAGCGGCGGCAGAAGATGAAGATTACAAATACTATGAATCTCCTTCTTAAAATAGAGAGATAGTCTTACTCGTATCATAACTACCAACTTACAAAGAAGAGTGGTACATACTAGACTGTCAATATGCCTCTCTTACTTGCCTTACAAACAATCATAGGATCTTTTTGGGGGAGTTTTCATATAAGTGCATAAAGTGTCATAGTTTGGAGGTCGAGAGCTCAATAAGAGGACACCCCTATTCGATATACTTGTAATCTTCATCTTCTGCCGCCGCTTTGTCTCTCTGGTCACTCTTTATTTCATCTAGATATACCTGATAAGATTCTAATGCTTTTGCATAATCATCTTTTGATGCACATCCATGGGTATGCAGTTCTCGGATAAGATCCAAGGATTCGTTGTGACCAGCCCCTGCTGCTATCAAATGATGCTTCAATGCCCGATCATAATTGCCTGCCTGCCCCTCAATCATACCAAGATTGTGCCTTGCTTTTACATGCCCCTGCATGGCTGCAAGCTCATAGTAATGTTTAGCCTTCCTCTTATTCATTTCTACCCCATCACCAGTATCATAAGCACAACCGATATTAAAATATGCTGGAGCGTATCCAAGTTCTCCTGCTTTATGCCATAATTCCATTGCCTTGGCATTATCTCGCGGTTTACCATGCTCTCCATCATAATCACATCCTCGATTGAAGATTGCAATACAATCATTCAGCTTGATCCGTTTATCATCTTGTTTGGTCGTCTCCTCATAAGAAGTTGGTACCGGAGTTCTGCAAAAGGGACAACTTTTCTCAGTAACTATATTGCCTTTGTCATCATAGACGGGCGCACAGACACATCCACTGCATATTACTTTCCCACAGCATGTATAATATCTCCTCCCCGAATCTAGATATGGCAACCGCAGCATGCAAATTGGACAATCTTCATCAGGCGGCGGTTGTTTAAATAGTTTCTCATCATGTAACTCGGCAGCGCGCTTCTTACACTCCTTCTTGTGTTGAGGCCTGATGGGCAATTTGACATTCTCGATTGCAATACTTTACTAACTTGCACGCCGTGCATGCCTTTAGAGTATTACCACTCTCTTCACCCTTACCACAATTGGCACAAATATTACCATTGTTATTGTCAGTGCTCATCATACTATACTATTCTGTATATCTAACACCCCGTGTGATGTTTGGGATATATATATCAATATGATATGGAATTTTAGTTTATTTTGCAAAGAGTATGTACTCAAAGGAACTAATATCTTCACTCGACAATCTACTATACTTTTTATTAATATATCGTCAAATCGGCAGAGTGAATTGGATGTCAATGTAGCTGTAAGATTATTAATTGTTCTTTATACTATATTGTGAGTAGGAAGGATACCGTATCTTTTTGAACAACCTCTATCTTACAGAATATTAATGATAAAGTCTCAAGACTAATTCCATTCGAAAGAGCGTTAAAAACTGATATATTGACAGTACTGTTAGTATACCAAGTTGATTATTGATGTCGTGAGCGATATTGCAAAGAGTTAGTTACAGGTGGGGTGTACAGTTTGTCCTATTTTGTTAGTGCCTTATATAGTGAATTTGTATCTCCTAAACTAGACGTCCAATGACAAATCTAAGCATGTCTAGCATATTCTCCTTCATCTCACGATCTCAAATCATGTGAGCTGTCCAGGATCTGAGCTTTACTTTTTGAGATACGCTAGTTTTAAAATCTAAAATAACGTCATTGAGATATATCTAGCCTCATATGTTGTTTAATCATATAAACAATGACACCATTGTATTCATCTTGCCTTGCAGTTGCCGCTACATGTCTTGGATTCCTTCATTGGTCGTTTCTTTGTAGAGATATTCATGTTTGAAAATTGAACTTTTGCTCGTCGTTGGCCTTGACGGATGGATCGTCAGAAGTCTCCTAAACCTCTGGATGTACGCCCAAACACTAGATCCCTTTCCTACTACCATCGTACGACCTCAGAGTTGCTTCAGCCGTTTGATAAGTCACTCTAATCCCAAAGTAATAACCACTCAAATTTGCTAATTTGACCAATATTACCAATATTGGAGACCAATGACTAACATGATACAACGTTTAGTTTGAAATACTGAGCCCCAAAACTTCTTCTCATACTACCAAATAAGCCGAGCGAAGAGTAGCTTGCTTCTAGTTCCTTACGTTGCACTTGTTTCGGACCACTATCCATCTATGTTTTACTACATCTCCCCAAAACTACTATTCTCTATGTGGTGAGGTTAGACTGTACTCTAATCGCCCCAAACTTTAGTATGTTGTTCCTTCTATCCAATACAACAAATGACTACAATTTTGCAATGTAAAACCAATGTTAACACAACCATTTGTACAATACCGTATTTTGTGAAGTAAACCCCGACATCGAACGTATCTATAGTCGTTTCAATGGTTATACATTGCCAATTCTCTCCGCAATTGTTGTGTATTGTTAATCAAACACTACAGAATCAAAATATCCACAGGCGGTACCATTCTAATCCTTCTCCAAACATACTCAAACCAATCATTTTAAAATTTGTCACGCAACCTACCCAAAATATTAAATTAATGTGTATAAAGGCATTAATACTCTTTATTGTGTGCTCCAAATCAACCCGAAGTCCATACCATGTACATATTAACTAATCCGTATATTGATTTGTATAGAACTGCTGTACATTGGCATCTACACGTAGATATCTCCACAGCAAAAATGAAGAAGAAATTGTATGAATTTACGAACCTTCATCGACCACATTCCCATTGCCTCAGCAACACCCAACCTGTACCAATTGATTCTAATACTACCCAACAACAATCTACCCAATTGGTGATGGCATACTACTTGATTTCATTACTAACAAGTGCCTCCGATGTGTAGTGCTAAAACATCGTCACAAAGTTTAAACCATTCGATTAACAAGCATAGGTAACGTATATAACGTAGCAAGGCAGCAA
>Ga0075439_12905_pt1 | contig 18855 bp, 16 predicted proteins | sample MintriSingleCell_FD_74264 | JGI IMG/M metagenome (GOLD analysis project Ga0075439, IMG submission 74264) | Marine eukaryotic communities from Monterey Bay, USA to study complex ecological interactions - Minidiscus trioculatus JGI Plate_4_G5... | ecosystem: Environmental > Aquatic > Marine >... | reverse complement strand
ATAGTAGGGCTCTTCAATTGCGGTAACAGCCAGTTGCTTATGTTATTACAAAAGGTTGTTTATCATCTGGAGAAGCCCGATGACCCCCCCACGGTTGTTATTATTCATATTATCTACCCCATCATATTCATTACTGTATGCCCCACCGCCATTATTATTTGTGTTGGAGGTAGTATCAGAATCACCTTTAATATTTAAATATCCGGTAGCAGCATCGTGTGCCATGACAAAGCTAGCTTCGGTTAGATATAATTCCGGATTGAGATTTGGTACATAACAATCTGTGAATTGAAATTGACGTCGTACTGCAACCTTTTTACAGGGTGCTCGGTGATAACTAGTTGTTTGTTGCCTTTTGTTGCAATAATAGGAGAAAGCAACAAAATATGAAGTGAAATTTTGGTTTGTGCATATCATGTGCTCGTTTTCGATGCCGTCTTTTGCAGCCAGCAGATTTCTCCGGCGGTGGCTCTAACGTCGCTCCTACTACTATCAGCTGCAAGTATATACTACGAACTACAAACAACTTTGATAGTAGCCGTTTTCTATGTCCCAGTTAGTTATAAAAGACACCCAATTAGACTTGAGGTCAACGTGATAACGTCTTAATGATACCTATAATATTTTAACAATGCGGATATTAATTATACTGTTCGTTTTGCAAATATATACAGCGGTAGTAGTAGTGGCTTCATTATCTCCGCCGCCGACGGATGAATGGGGTGATTATAATGGTTTAGATTTGATAGAGGTACGTAAGCAGCTATAATTAGTTTATGCTATTTGCCCGGAATGGATGTGGGGGAAATGTATTCTAACATTCTTTGCAAATCGTTGAACATTATACTACTATTCTATACCGATTGCAACACTGATATCAAACTATAATATCTAACCTTCTCTCCAAATTGAAACACATGTTATACATCTTCTCAGTGGATAAACGCACATCCAGATGGTGATATACATACATCTGTTCGTATTGGACGGGAACGTCCAGGAGATTCAACATCTATTAATGGCCTATTCGTTAAAGAACCATTTGCTATTGAAAAAGGAGATATTATTGCACAAATTCCATGGGATTAGTGAGTTCATGTATAGTTCATTTGTTTGCTGCAGCAGAGTTTGTTTTACTTATACATTTCCTTCAATTAACCAACAAATAGTATGATCCATCCTGAAGGGAAATACTCAAAACACAAGTACTATAGTTGTCGTGCTATTTATTACCTTGCCAAGGAACTCAAGAAAGGTGAAGATAGTTCACGTGCACCATATGTTAGATATTTACTCTCCATGCCTCGTGGTACAATGCCAGGAGAATGGAGTGATACTGGTAAACAATTCTTGGCAGATATGTTAGGTAATGGAGAATTGCCGCCATATGAAGAGAAATGGCGTAATAAGTTCGAGACACAATGGTTAGATGAATGTGCAGGTACTGATGATGATGAATTAGAAAAGGCAGCGTATTGGTTGGCAGCATCACGAGATGAGGATACATTAATGGTACCGATTTATGATATGGTGAGATGTATTTTGTACATGCATTTTTTTACTCGCACTAAGCTTTGAATACTAACATTCTTTTGCAAACAGGCAAATCATTCAAATGATCCCGACAAGCTCAATACACTATCATATAAACCATCCAAAGCTGGAGAGACATTTCGACTTGTTGCAAATCGTAAAATTATGCCAGGCGAGCAGATATATAATTCCTACAACAGATGTAATGCATGTAGCGATGTACCAGAGAAGGATTGTGACACGTATAGTTTTTCCCGTACTCCTGATTTATTTGTTAGTTTTGGATTTGTAGAAGAATATCCTCAAAGTTGGGCACTTGATCCTGCCGAATTAGACAGTGAAGATAGTTCTGATGATGAGACAGAGTTACAATTTTGTTTAGATAGAAATGAAGAAACGGGAGAATGGGATACAACCTGGGAAGATGGTGAAGATGAAATGCCAAGTGAAGAAGATGGTCAATGGTTAGAGAAACAATTAAAAAGGTTACAAAAACTACACAATGAAAAGGATGAGTTGAAGAAGAAGTTAGTACAGGATGGAGAAATGACTAATTGGGAATGGGAATCGTCTTGGAATTATCATGATGCCTTATTTGGTGCAATCAGTGCGGCAATAACTGCTGTAGAAAAAGAGGATGATTCACATGATGAGCTATGATAGATGATAGGTCAATATAGATATTAGATCTTAAAACAAATTATCTTATCTGACTATTCACCAAGTTTCTCAGTCATTCTTTACCAATCATACGCATTTAATTTGTAGGTTTTGAAATTCTCCTACACTCAACCCACCATATCGAATCCACATCTTCTATAACATCACTTAATACTACTTTCACACCTCTTTTTTAATTCTCGCTAACACTATCGAACAGTTCATATCGATATCTCTTAATCTTTCCCTTCTTCACATCTTCTTCCCCTTTCCCTTCTCAATCATTCACTCACCAAGTACATATCCACTTAGCGGTTCATTACTTCACGCATTGGAACACAGCATCCGCATTTGGGGAAGAGACTAAGACCGGCAACTGCAAGAGTGACGGGTACTTCATCATTACAGGGCAATGCAGCCGATGCAACACAGCAGCACAAATGTGCCTGTGCATTACATACCGAACATCCATCACACTCGATTGCAGGACCAAGGCAACAGCATGGAAGACAGGGAGCTCCCGGCTTGCAGCATACTTCAAGGTTAAGGCTATATTATATACACAAGAGGAAATGGAGGAACGAAGAGTTAGTTAGGCGCATACGTCGAATAAGAACATATAAAGATTAAAGATATGATATATCAATTCTTACCAGCAAAGACCGACCTTTCCAGAGCATCCACAGCAATCGGCGGTAGGCAAGTAACTCAAGTTAGCACAACATAACCCGCAACATAGGATCAAGTCCTCTTCTCGAATAGCGTCGTCTCCTCCCATAGTTCTGTGTTTAATTCAATTATGAACTATCCAACTCTGAACATTACTAAAACTAACTTTTGCTGTGAGTGAAGAATGAAGGTATCCTACAAAAATTGCTCATCAATAAAGTATGGTACATTGCTACTACGAAACCAATCGCTAGAGGAAACAACCATAGCAACAAACAACCCGACTTCACATCAAAGAAGAACTCTACGCAACTATATAATTGCAATAAATCGAGTTGGATTGCTCTACTATCGATTTATCAATCAAACAATATAAAAAGTATCTTGTAATTTATTTTCGGGTATCTTATCATGAGTGGTAGTTTAGGAAGTTTGGCCATGCTAGTCGCCCTACCATCATTTATAGCACTACTTACTCTATTCTTCTGGACAGTTACATCCAATATATTTGGCAATGATAATAATAACGATGGTAATGGTGAACAACAGCGTGATTGGTGGGAGGACATGAATCGAGAAGAAAAGAGGAATGGATTGAAATTGATTATCAATCTATTGGGACTTTGTATAGCCTGTGGTACATTGATGGTACCTATTAGTATGGCACGATCGGGTCTTCAGGAAAAGTTCAATGTAGGAGTTCTTGCCGCGAGTCTTTTCATGTTTGGAAACATGTGTAAGTAGATAACGCAGTCCTTGTATGATATTTGTTCATATCAATCTGCCCAAGAACTACTTACAATTCACCACTTTGCTCTTGGTAGTATTTGTTAGCTTTTGGTATCAAATCGATTTAGATAGTATTGGAGAGGAGGAGATGGAAGATAACAACCAGTACAATGGTTACAATCCATGGTGGTATCGTCAAATGAATGAACGAGAACTGTTGGAGTATCATCAAAAGGTAGTATCATATGTCTGCTTGGCTTTTGCAATAGCCTTCTTTGCAACTTCTACATGTGCCTACAGTTGGGCAAGGGCACAGCCTGGCTCCCTTGTACGATCATCAGCGGGTAATGGCCCATATGAACAGAGGAATAGAGCACACCTTTCTGCACAGTTTGAAATGTTGAGCGAGATCTGGACTTTTATCAGCTTATGTACTTTGGTAATCTTTATCGGCCTATCAATTGCTTCCCTTGTTCTATTAGGATCGGAGGATGCCGATAGAATGAGAGAAAAGGCTCGGCTAATCAATATGATCATTATTAATGTTTGGATGGTAGTTGTTTCACTATTCATGATGTTCTGGGGTAATGAGGTTTTCTCTGTAAAAAGACGCGGTAACCTTGGAATGGGCATGCTATATGGAGGCTGCAAATACTTCTCATCTCTGTTATTGTTAGTCTGTTTCTTGTTTGCAAACTTTTCATTTGATCAACGTGAAAGAGAAGAATCGACTTGGGTGGGATGTAAGTGTATCTTTTGTCGTTTAGATTGTATATCTGAGTATTATGATCCTCTTCTCACCAGATCTCCTTTTTTGCAGCTGCAACAACATATGCTTGTTTGTTTCTTTCGGTGATTCACTTTATGTTCTCGGCTAGAGCAAGGGAGTATCAGGTTTCTTTTATCGATACAACAAATTCTGGTAATAAGATCAACGATGAATATACCAGAGATCTTGGGAATCACAATGCAGTTCAATTGACTTAGAGGGGAAGTAGACAGGTGGAATCGGTGTTATACTTGTATCATATACGGTTTAGAAAGGAGATCTATCTGTATATAACTGTTGAAATATCTAGCGTAGTCATAAAAGTTTAGAAATGTGTGCTGTACATCAATACTTAACTAAATAATGCCCTGGTGTCGATTATTCAATCCACGGACATAGCTCTTCACTTATAACGCCACATTCTCTAAGAAGGAATCAGATGATCATCTGGCCATAGCTTAACCAGGTCGTTGTTGGGCATGACGCTGGTCATCATCGGGATCAAAACCTTCACTCCACGGAAAAACATACTCATCGTGACTCATCTGAAGATTTGCCATAGCATCATTAAAATCATAAGCAGAAGAATCTTCAACTAAAGGAGGGAGATATTGTTGACATGCCTTCTTTTCAGCTTCATTCCCCAACTCAAGCAGTGCCAGCCGACTGCCAAGATTAGCCTTCTGGGCACCAAGATGAGATATACGATTCAGATACTCAATCTTGATAGCAGCTACTTTCCTTTCGTACCAAGTCACAGCGCGTTCGTAATCAGCTGAAAGACCATTGAAATTAGCCTCGACATTAGCCAGAGCATTCTGAATCAAGGCTTTTCTATCGATGTAAGATAGCAGATCTGGTGCCGTATGGATGAGTGCTGTGTAGAGTTCACTTTGACCATGTTCATTTCCAATCAATGCAAGCACCGTTGGTAGAAGTACAGGCTCGATACTTGCGAAGATATTCCCGGGCGAGTATCTAATGCCCTGACAACGGCAGAGCCTCTCCATCCTTTGACTATGTAGCTGATACTTGATAATTTTTGCCCTACACGCAGCTTCTGGGATCCTATTATTGACCCTACCGAGTACGTCAGAATCCACCCCGCATGCACCTGCTACCAGGGACTTTATTTCATCCCTGTCGTAGATTACCATAAAATACAACTCTGCCATTGATAGTGTGTCTGTATCCGGATAATCGTCGTTATCCTTGGAGTTAGCAAGACCAATTGATTTTAACGTGTGGTTAGAGTTGTATGTATTGTCGATTGATGATACATCATTAACTAGTTTCAAGAAGGCAAGACAACCTATCTCCGTGATGCCATTATTACTATTCAAGGAGAGATATTCCAAAGTAGTGTTGTGCTTGAGTGAAGCGGAAAGTAATTCTGCCCCCTCGTCATCAATATCTGTGTTAGAAAGATTAAGTGTCGTCAATCTGGATTCCTTTTGTAGTATACTGGACACTATCACTATACCCGCGTTGCCAATTTCATTGTAATCCAAATCGAGTGTTTCAAGTTGGGGAAGTGTATTTGTATTCAATGCTGATATGTCTGTTATACGACACAAACCCAACTTCAACTCTTTAATAGGTTTCTCATCCAATGTATTAATCAACAATTCAAAGCACTCATTGCCTAAGAAGTTACAACTTAGATCAATGTACAATAATCTAGTAGACTTCAAGAACGGTACCATACACCGAAATCCATTTGTGCCGAATCGATTATTACTCAGATCTATCCTTTCGATTGAGTTGCTACTAACTAACTCTCCAAATAAGACAGCCATTTTTTCATTAATAAAAAGCGATGTAAAGTTATAACATATGTGAACACTTTTCAAGTGAGTGTTGTTAGCAATGTACCGACCGATTAATTGCCATGGAAGACTTGTATTTAATTCCCTTTCCCATAAGTATCGTAAATAAAATGATGTAGTGCTGCTATCATTATCTCTAATTGACGCAACACTACCCCTGATATCGGCATTACTCTCACGTAAAGTCGAGAAAGCTCGATGATGCGGGTCGTATTCTCCTGGAGGATCCATTTGTGTATCTGTTTTCCCCACCTTACTCTAGTATATTAGATATGGAATTTTGATTTCCGAAAGTGACAGATCCAATCGATTTCTAGAAAACTCTAAAAGTTGTCGATCTTTGTAATTACATCCGATCTATAATAATCCTCAAAGCGAGACGCTACCATATCTCTCGGGGGTAGCAAGCATATGCCTTTTTGCAAATACTCATCCTGTAAGTCTTGATATCTTGCTCATATGTCCGCACCATATCATCCACCATTGCCTACGCTTACTTATTCATATTATGTATAACTATACTATCTTATCTCCCACCGCAAACATTGAATGTCGTGATTGCTACATACTAACTGCCAAGGCCTAAACATACTAATATTTGATGTGTTCGATGTACATGTGTAGTGAAAGATGTGTTGTATTGTAGCAATCCAATGAGGCTGCTTGCAAATCACTCGTGGTGAATAAGCCACCGGCGACTGTTAACGCTCATCCCAACCTATACCAACAGCAGCATAAGGTAAGAGGGGAGGTATTAGAAAGAGATTATGCATATATCAAGCTGCCGACTGCCGACTGCCAGTCGATTGCCGTTAAGAATGCCGAGATTGGCATAATTTTTGGTATCTTTTTTACTCAAATTCCAACTTCCCCTCGCTCCATCATTCAACGCATCGACAATGTATCATCATTGAGGATCCATTTTATTGTTTGTTGATTAAACTAACCAGTTAACGTACTAAAGAAACATGGTTGATAAAGTGGCAGTGAAAGTCAAGCTCTCACAAGGAGTTATTGCTGCAAAAGCAAAGCATTCTCAATTTAGTGGAGGAGATTCTATGGCATTTAAGCTTGGGACGATTGGCACGGTGCTTGTTTCCTTTATTGCATTGATTATTCTGTGAGTATATCTTGCTTGATATATTGCAATGTTCATATGATTACCATATATCATATTATGTTCATATGATATGCTCAAAAATATGATGCTCTGCTCATATCATGGCTCAAATATCATATCTTTGCTCACATCTTATCTTATATCATACCTAAATGCTCACATGATATGCTCTAATATATCTTCAGTTTCTTCTGGGTAGCTGCATCCAGTGTATTTGCAACAGAAGCTCAAGATGATGGAGATAATCGATGGTGGGATATCGATTTAACAAAGGAGGAAGAGGCAGCACTGAAGATTGTACTATGTCTCTTGGTATTAGTTATTGCCTGTGGTACATTGGCAAAGCCATTACTCAAAGTTTGGCATCCAAGTAAGGGTTCGTTTGGTAGATTTGAATTAGGTGTATTGGCAGCAAGCTTATTCATGTTTGCAAATATGTGTTTCATTAGCTTTTGGTACACAATCAATTACCGACAAGATAAAGATGATGAGAATAATAGGAGATTGAAGAATGATGATAAAAATGATTTTGATGACCAATACTATTACAATCAACAGCAACAGCAACAACAGAATCAACAAATGAATGACGAGGAGCTTTTGATGTATCATCAAAAGGTGGTATGTACGACGAGCTTCTTCCTCGGTTTGGTTCTCTCATTGCTTTCGGTCCTAATCTATGCAGAGGGGAAGAAGCTGCCGGATACGCGATGCACTGACACTGATAAAGAAGCACAGATTAAGAGTGTTGCTCGGATGGAACTCATCCTGGATCTATGGAAACTACTCTCCATCAGTACACTCACTATCTTTAGTGCTCTATGCGTTACTGCTTGGGTAGTATCCGTCGGAGGCGAAGCAGAGAGGATTCGTGAGGAAGGAGAAGTGTTCAATTTAGTATCAGTTCTAATGTGGATGTTATGTTTGACTGTTGGAATCATGTTCATTGGGAAAAAGATACTAAAACAAAAACTTGATGGTGTTCTTGGTGTTGGTATGCTCTCGGGAGGAAGCATGTACTATGCCTTGATGTTATTTATGGTATTCATTCTCTATGCCAATGCTGCTTTTAGAGACGACAGAAAAGACGAAGGCATGGGACCTGCTCAGGCAACTAGTTTCAGTTCATTGGGCCTAGCTCTAGTATATCTTGCATTCAGCTTGATGACATACAAGTATCAATCCTCAATCATGATTGCAATCTTTTATGATGGAGACGATCAAGTTGGAGTAAGTGATTCAGTGGAAAGTCACTCTCAAGACGAGGTCGGAGAGTTTAGGCGTATGCAGGACGACGATGAGTATGAAATGGCCACAACAAGGAATGAGGGTACTCCGGGCGAATTCAAGCTCATGGAGGAGAAGCAAGGAAGTGACTCCGACTTTGAGTATGTTGATGAGGATCAGGCGGTTGTTTGATAGTCTGTGCCGTTAGGGTCTTGTGAAGTTATATGTTTGTGTTGTGAGAATGTAGAAGTGTATATTAGATAATGTTTTAACAGTTTCAAGAAGACAGGTTAAGCTAAAGTTATGTATGTTTATCTAGAACTAACTAGAGAGTGACTATTTCTCCGCTCTTTACAATTTTCTTCAACTCTTGAAATCGTCGTTTCATATCCTCTTTTATACTCATTGTCTTAGTATCATTCTGATTGAATATGTCTTCCAATTCTCCAGGATCATTGACTAAATCGAATAGTTGCTCATATTTATAATCGGGCCAGTACATATACTTATAGTCTTTCCGTACGAGAGCCTCCGAAGAGGGTATATAATCCTTTCGGGATATGATAGGATGTTCATAGAAAAACTCGTTTCTCCATTTAGATGATGTTTCAGGATTAAGATATAATGTTGACATGTCTCTTCCCATAAACTTTTCTGGTGCTTGTATCCCGGCTGCAGCCAGTATCGTTGGAGCTAAATCTATATTGAGGGTGAAGTCATCGTTTGTAGTTCCCTTCTTTTCGTCCTTCATCCTTGGATCTCTTATTATGAGCGGCACTCTTATCGACTCTTGATGTGGATACCTAAAAGTGTGAAGTAGAACAAGATATTGTGAGCAACGGTGTATCATGATTACATCATATCAAACTCTATGACATCATTTTAGACCTACCATTTATCAGCGAGCCCATGCTCTGCATGAAAGTTACCATTATCAGTGGTGAAGATAATCATCGTATTATCCAATTCACCCTGTCTTCTCAACTCTTCTAATATCGCTCCACAAGCAGTATCGACTTCCGTTGCTGAAAGGGATGAGAGATACAAATAACATGATTAAATAGACACATGTGAGTTGAGAAGACGTATCAGCCAAGCATCAAGAGCTCATATCCCATCACTTACCCATTCGATAATAATTCTTCATCATAGTTTGATGTAAGGTATGATTCTCATATCTCCAATGCCATCGTGTCCTACCTTCATTCCGTTCATTAAAGAAGGGTGGCATCTTCTCCCAAGCTTCTTGTGTGGCCGTTGCAGGAAGAGGTATCTCATCATCAACATACATACTCATACTTGAATTCTGTGGCATGTATTGTCGTACATCACCATCTTTAGCATGTGTGGCATAGAATGCAACATTGAGAAAGAATGGTTTGTCCTTTGGACGTGTTACCAGGAATCGTAATGCATCTGCCTCATTCTTCTCAGTTATATGCCACATCTTCTTACCCAATTTGCGATAATGCCATCCATCCTCTTCTACATTGGAGTGTACATTCTTATCAAATGGTAAATAGACACCCCATTTACCAGCATGCCCAACATGATATCCATTCCGAGCCAATATTTCATAAAAACTTAGCTCTGTCCAATCGGCGGGGGTATACTTAAGTTTCTGCTTTGGCTTTTTCATACCACCCCAACAGCATGGTTCTTTTGTATTATGTCGTGACATGTACTGTCCTGTGTAAAGTGTTGCGCGAGATATCCAACATACCGATGTTGTTACACAGTTATGCGTGAATCGTATCCCATCTGCGGCTAATGCATCTAATATTGGTGTTTTCAGTATTGTATTTAATGGTTGTGTTTTATGATAGGAGGATAATGTTGAATGTGTCCAATCATCTGCGTATAGGAGTAGTATGTTCATACCAGTCTTTTTCGTATCTGACTTTTGCTCTTGTTGCTGTGATGTTGATTGTTTATTCTCTTTCGGTATTGGTTTACTATCTTCCTTGATAATTGGTATAACCGGTTCACTCTTCTTCTTCTTTTGAGCACTTGCTTTCTCTTTCAGCTTGCCGTTCTTCTTCTTTTTTGACAATAAATCACCCAACAAATGTTGTTCATTGTCAATCTTCTGTAACATATCCTCTACATTCTTTTCCAACATTGTAACTCTAGCTGCACTCTTTGCTATATCATCTGAATTAACATCATCGTTGTTGTCAGGTTTGGTATTTGCAATAGGTGGGCCATTGCCTGAAACAGATTGTTCTAACATTCGTAATAGACCATTACTGCTGCCATGACTTATATCAGCGGCAACATTATGATTCCATGCATGTATGTTAATGTATACCATTAGACATAGTACTATTGTAGAGACTATTGAGAGTACTATCCTTATCCACATAATATTTTTGTATGATATGATTTGTGATTGTTATAAGTATGTTATTGCTCCGTATTAATTTATTCTTGAATAACCAACGAAGTTTATTTGCAGTCGATTATGCCAAGGTAAGATATGCCCTAGATTGTGTGGTGTATTATTGCAAAGGAGTAGTGGAGATTGATATAATACTGGCCCTTGCTAACAAGATGAACAAATTATTTTGCGCAGCTTGTTTGTTACTCCTTGTTGTGAAGACATCCACCTACGCTGTGATATGAGGGGGTACAATTGGTATGAGAGTTGTACAGCATATTGTATGCTTCCATAAGGGTATCAAGCTACTAGAATATTATTTCAATTGGTGGTACAGACGACGGCAGATTTTTCAGAGAGAGATAAGTTATAAGACGATTGATGTACTTAGAGCTCTATTAGTATTCTCCGCACTACCACATCATATCACCTTATACCTCAGTTTTTAATGCTCTTTCGAATAGTAGTATTCCGGCAGCGCTAGCGTTGATAGGGGAAGAGAAATAGAGGATATTATTCACTGGTATCCTTACGAGAAAAGAAGTGAATTAACTTGTTGAAGGTACTTTCCTATTCTACTACTATAATCTCCGCACTACATCAAACCTATCATTGCAATTATTTGCTAACCAACCCCTCCAATATCATGTCATCACTATTAGATCATATCCGTACTCTAGTAGAAGCCGAACAAGGCCTAACAGAAGCAATAGAAAAATCATTACCACTTCTCTCCAATAATAACCATCAATCTACATCATCTGTTATACTAACATCATCACAACAAACGAACCAAGCACAACTATATCCCACACCACGTAATGCCGAAGAGGTATCAACAATCTTATCAGTAGCACGTGCATATTCATTACGTACATCAGCACCACCAATGTGGAATCCAAATTTACCAGTTGTTGGATTCGCGACGCCTAATCCACTACCGCATCAATTACGAGGCGGGGCATTGGGTGCGTTGCAATTAAAGTTGGCACGAGAAGAGTTGATGAATAAACAAGAATTGGTAAATCGTAGAAGAAGAGAGACGGAGGAGAAAGAGCAGCGGAGTAGGATACAGTTGAAAGAAGAAGAGGATAATAAAAAGAAGCAAGATGATGATGATATGGATGTAGATAGTGATAATGACGATAATACACCAATTGGTAAAGTTGGTAAGCGTAAACGAGAAGAGGAAACAAAGGCAACAAGTGCCAAACAGGAAATGATGGAACGCCAAATGAAAAAGGATACTGCTGCAAAGAATAAACAACACAAGCAACCCAGTGGACGTACAAGACAAACTGAAGAAGAATATCAAAAGAAGAAGGAGGCTGCTAATATGAATTTAAGTGATTCGTCATCATCATCAAGTGATGGTAGTTCTAGTGATGAGGAAGAAGGGTCAGATGATGAATAATGCCTAGTTTAATATGGAAGGCGGTTTAATCACGAAAAGGAGTTTAAGATAAAAAAACAAAACATAATTACGTGTAGAGAGAGAGAGAGAAAGAGAACGACAGAGAGAATAAGAGGAAAGGTCGGTGGGGATTTGCGGATACTTCTGTTTGTTTCTATCTATCACCACGGTGACATGTAATCTCAATACCACCACCTCAGGATATCTTTGTGAAAAATTCACATTATTTGCACACATCATGTGCACATATTAATTAATAATCATTAATCAACAGGAATATCAAAATGGCAGCGGCAAACAGCGGCTTTGCCGGTAGAAATACAAGCTTAATTACCATTCTATCATCTGAACATGGACGCCTTCGGAGAGAGCAGAGAGATATCGACAAGCGAGATCTTCGTCTGGCATTAAAATACGGAAGGCGTGAGAGCGCTTGGGGACGAAGGTGGCTAATCGAATATGATGGTATTACATTTGTTACAGACTCAAGTATGCGGCAGGAAGTAACCGCGTATCCCTCTCCTCTTCCCGAGGTAGATGTGGATTCATCAGTTAAGGATGGGCACGATAAGACAAAGCGATTACTCCAAGAGAAGCCCGAGCTAGCCACATCGCATACTATCATCGTGATCGATAACAGTGGCTCCATGTTAGGAAAGAAGAACGATGTACTATTGTATCGTGACAGTCAGAATGCCGCCTTCAGTATGACTGCTTTGGAGTTTGTTGCAGAACAGATTCTAAGTAACACCGCGGTGAACTCCGACGTTGTATCTCTTATCAAGTTTGGTGAGCAAGCAAGCATTGAGTTTGAAAGGGAGCCCCTCGGTTGGTCTATTTACAACAAGCTTTTGACACACCGGAATCAAGAGAAGTATGTTGATAGGAAGCAAGCACCTTTCTTTGATGAGTTTTCGGGAGGGAGCAATTACCTCCCTGCCTTGGAAAAGGTGGAGCAATTGTTAGAGAAGGGGTATCATGAGCATCTAGCACTATCTATCTTTTTCTTCTCTGATGGTAGGTCTACGGATCACATGAAGCTCAATGTTTCTTCTGCAGAATCATACAAAAGGATGAACGAGGTTATTAGATCGATTTCGTCTAAGTATAAAGAGGCTTTGACGGTCAGTATGGTTGGTCTAGGAGATGCTCATGAATCCTACAGTCCGTTGAAAGTTATGGCTGATACTGCCTCGGAAGCTGGAGCTAAAGGGTCCTTTGAACGTTGTGCTAAAACAGCATGTTCAATCTCTTCAGCCATATCAAGCATGGTGACTAGCACCACTGAGACAAGGGTAGCTCTTCAAGAAGGCGGAAGAAAGAAGTACACTGAACGAGTTTTGACCTCCGAGAAGATCTCCTTCCCTAAATGCAATTGGAAATACTTTAAGATCATTACCCACTGGGTATATCACCCACAAGAGAAAGCCTTCCTACCCGCATCAGCGTTGCCTCTTGCGGCATCTCATTCCAATCCACATGAAGCTGCCAGAAGAATCAACGACCCACCCTGGTACATTGCCATTAATCAAAATTACATTGGCAAGGGAGCCGAGCGTGTGGCATTTCGATCTCGATTGTCTGACTCTGACAATATCAAAGGTTTTGTGTTTGAAGAGATGATTGCCAAGGAAACCAAGTTTGATCAACGTATTGGTGAACGAGTTGAGTTCCACAAGGCATTTGCTGAAACTCAGGACCTTGCAAACTATCTTGCAAATGAGTTCAATAAGCATCTTCAGGGCATTTATCGTGGTAGTCAAACTATCATTCCACGGTTATGCTTTCTTAGCTGTTCTATTCTGCTCCTTGAAGATCCGAATTGGCCAACTGGTCAACGAGGGGTCTTAGTTGAAAAGAAGCTCGACACTGACCGTTTTCGTTGGACCAAGTGGAATGATAACAACGGTGGCCTTGTGAATGGCAAGCGTAAGCACATGCCCATAGATGTGGACTTTGAGTTGAAAGAGCTCCAAAGAGAGAAAGCTTTTGATTTGGGAGCAATTGCTGAAAGTGAAGAGGACTCAGACGACGATGAAAGTTTATCAGATATGGAATCTAATGATAGCGAAGGAGAAGAGGTTGATGATACTGATACCGCCATGAACGACGATCCATCTGACTATCTGCGTGAGTGCCTCATTCCTTTGTTGTATCCTTCTCCACATTGTTCTTTTGCTCACATTATCTGTTGTACATGATAGAGGCGTTCACACACTTCACATATCGCTTCACTAACAAGAGGATTATGGTATGTGATCTCCAAGGTATCTTTAACACAGATACAAACCCACCTACAATTGAGTTGACAGACCCAGCAATTCACTATGCATCCAGCAAAGGAAGGCGCATGGTATATGGTAAAACTGATAAAGGACGAAGTGGAATGAATGCGTTCTGGAAGACACACAAATGCACAAATGTATGCAAGTTGCTCCATCTCTCCGCCAAGAATAGAAAGTGGAGCCGTGATTGGCGTAGTGAAAGTACTCAGCACACTAATTTCAGGCATAACTAGAGCCAAGCCGTGTAATAGATTGAATGTTGAAAGTGTAAAATAGTCATGGATGTGGATGACCATATATTGTTGTTGCTGTTACTTGTCTTGTATTCGACTTGGCGAGAAACTGCAGGCACCTACTCTAGATATAAATATTAAATGTAAATATTAGTTTATGATGTAGAGTTGCAAATCATAAAAAGCAAAAACATAACCACCATTACACTTCTGGTAATTCTCTAGCCATCCAAGGAACAATCTGATTACGACCAAGATCCTTTCCAACTACCGACATTGCCTTTTCGTATATTTCATCATCTGGAAACCAAATACGATTTCTGGCATTTCCTTTTAAGCCACAAAGCTCATTAATTGTAATAGCGTGTTTATAATCAAGTTCAGTAGTGAGGATGTCATACACTTTCTTATCATTCCTATCGATTGGATTTTGCCATTCATCATACCCTTCTGTGATGATTATTGGTCTATTGTTATTGATGGTAAACCTTGCTCCCTCTAGAACCTCGCCTTCATGTCCCTCAACATCAAGATGCAAAAGACTTATATTGGGAAGATTGCTTATCGAGTCGAGTGGTATAGCATTCAACCAACTCCCAAGGTGCAACAATCTATTCTTCCTCATCGCCTTGAGATTATCAAACTGCTGTTCAGACAATACACCCACATGATCTGTAGATTTTCCCCTTGCCATCACTCGTGATGCTTTGGAACTTAGTACACTCGTTTGCACACAAAGGTTGCCTATTCTATTGTAGTTAGCCAACTCGATCATATCTTTCACGAAGCTTTCGGATGGATCGATGGCAATTACTTGACCATGATTATCGGGTGATAGCCGGGCCAACATTGTTGCCCAGGGCAAAGCATTATCTCCAATCCAAGAGCCCGTATTAACAATGCTTCTGGTTGGATCCAATACACCTGCCTTTAACAGTTTGGCAACTATTCGTCTCATTAATCTTTCTGTTATTGGCCGTGGATGAAGATATCCTTCATCATTAATAACAGATTGATTATCATTCCTTGCTTTCTGTACTGCAATATCAATATCATTTGATAATTTGGTTGTGAGATTGAGCCATACATCCTCTTCGGGGAAATATACTTTATATTTAAAAAACTCTCCTGTCCCAAAGGACGGTATGACCGGCATTTTTATATTAATCTTTTCCTGCATATTCAGTTTGTTTGCAGTCTGCATAGTGCACTTTGCAAAACATACAAGTCCTTCTCTTGTTGGGGTAGTGTCCACTTCTGACGGACAAGCTTCCAGTAATGATTCTCTTCTAATTGTTGTTTCCTCTTGATTATGTGGCTTATCTAATCTATCACTCCTTTTATCTTTATTGTTATAACAACCACTCTGCAACCATAGACTGTGATGAATGATTTGCAGAATGATAATAATAGGTAATAGTAATACAACTACTAAAGGAAGCTTGACCTTTCGCATACATATATCGTTGTTCATACTATTGCTGTATCGATTTGTACCTACCCTTTTTGCTTTGCTGTCTTAATAATGTGCTTTGCCTTCATCTCTCTTCTTCCTGAGATAGAGCTGTTGCTAATTGTCGTTGTCGTAGATATAGAGTTCTAACTGGGAGTCTTTTATTAGTAAATGGGACATGCTTGTTGTTGAGATTTGAGTTTTGAGATTTGGTTGATATCGAATAGAGATATCAGAGGAAGCCATCTGAAGCCATGCAGCTGCCGCTAGTAACAATCATTTTGATGAACCTTTAATCAACTCCATTGGCATTGAGATAATAATACTAAAATTATAATTATAATTATTGTAAAGGGATACATTATGGCATTAGAAAATTATAGAGACGTTGATGATGGTTATGATACTGATAGCAGTCGGTACTATTGGCAAGGAGAGTATATCAGCGGAGAAGAATTCGAAGAGGATCATATTGCAAGATGGGGAAAGTGTCAAGAGTGGGAACAGAAGGGTGAGGATGGAGAATATATTGAGGCAATGCAGGCATTGCAAAAATGTTTATCAATGTGCACATCTGTGTCAAGACTGGCTGCAGCTCATCAAGCGAATTATGTTAATTTCTATATTGGAGGTGGAGAAGTATACCCAGTTCAACCGCATGATTATTTATTCCCAATAACTTCAGAATTTACAAATGATCGTCTCGATGAAGAGGATATCCTCTGCTGCCCATCACTGCAACCATTTCTTGATGCACTGAGAGCCTTTCCAGAGGACAAGGTGATAAACAGTATTATTATCAAGAAGCTTGAATTGAGTGACTTGGCATTTGACTTCAACTCATTAAATCTTGGAACAAAATGTTTGATTAGCCTTGAACTAGACGATGTTGACTTTCGGGACGATTATGATGCAGATCCCATATCAAATATTCTTGAGGTGAATACAACCCTAGAGATATTGAAGTTGAGCTACGCCTGGTTCATCTTTGAAGAACAATCAATAAGATTTGAAAATGCAATTGAAGAACACCCTATGCTACGGTATATTTCGTTTGAGAATTGTTTTGAAAGGCATAATAAGTTAATAAGTCTTATGTCTCGCGGTCTGATAATCACCAACGATACTCTACAATAATGAAAGGAGTGCAGGATAAGGGAGAAGTAATGCTTACTTCATGCCACGGAAATTCAGCCGCCCAGCAGATGTATCAACTGCCGGAAATTCTAAGAGTACAAATGCCAGATTAGAGAGAATTACTTTGGAATATTGGGAATACATTGCTAATGAAGATGAGAACAGTGAAAGATTGCTATTCTTTAAAGACTTGGCGAAGTCATTAAAGACAAATACAAATCTAAAAGAGCTTACCATTTTAAGTTCGCTGCCTGAAGAAGGTAAATGCGCACTTTGGGGGGCAATCTATGATGACACTAGTATGAACACTATTGTAGAATCGAACCATACTTGCTCTATACATTGCAAGACTTGGGACTTTGCATCTCGTTCTAGGATTGATATTCCATACCCTGGTTTATGGACACAAGGGGTAAGGGAGTCTTCCCCTGAATCTTCTCTGGAAAGCAAACTTAGATATGCATTGGGTGCCAATCAAGATGGACCTCTCAATGTCCATTACCTGAACGAGATTCCTCGAGGATTAATGCCAAAAGTGATACAGTTTGTCCAGCCCGTGTTTGTGACAGGCTTGGATAATGATACAGTCGCGAGGATATCGTTGAAGAATGTCTTCGAGTTGATGAGAAATTGTATGGCACCATTACTCTAGAATTGCATAACTAACGAAGAATAATATCTACATTTATGACAAATCAAATCTTAAGCTGGATTTCATTTGCCTGAACCAAAACAAACATGTCGCCTCCTTCTCCAACTAGTCAGATCCAATCTCTGTGGATGAGACGACAGTACCTAATCAATAACAACAAAACAGATATACCCATCTACTACAAAACCTCCCCTTCTTCAACCGTCTGGGGAACTGTGAAGACTTCTTCCTCCTCCACCTCTTCTTCTTCCAACTGAGGTACAGCCTTTAATGTTGGAGGGGAATCCGACAGACTATCAAACCTCTCCGAGAACTCGGTACTTCTGAAGTCAAACTTGTCTCCGCCAGTGTCGATTGCACTATTTGTCAGAGTTAAGATGAATCTGTTACCACTGACAGTACTATTAAACAAGTTACCGATAGGGATCTCAACCATCTTATTCTCATCATTCTTGAAGATGCTAAACCAGCCAATTTCTTCCTCTGTAGGTTCTCCCATGCTGTTCCAACTAATAGTCTCTTCATCCCAAGTATAATCTTGCTGGGTAATATAGCTTGCAGTAACAGCCCGAGCATTATTAGAGGCGACATACGTCACAAAGAATTGCAGGTAGTACTGATACTCAAAGCTTGGCTGGATTTCACTACTCAAATCGAATTCAATGATCGCCTTTCGGCGTTGGCCCTGCATAGCAATGAATGGATCCTTGCCGTATCTGTTATCGGAGAACTCGCCTGCTCGAACCATGGCATCCTGAGAGGCAG